>WLWH01000952.1_pt1 | contig 21389 bp, 44 predicted proteins | sample 6712741 | NCBI WGS metagenome assembly WLWH01 (sample SAMN12718694, study PRJNA515312) | sponge metagenome | isolation source: marine sponge | host: Mycale hentscheli | place: New Zealand: South Island, Marlborough, Capsize Point | collected 2003-05-01
TAATTCATGATGAGAGAAATGATGACTTTACAATAGGGTATAACATTTCAACTAACATAAAGAAAATGTTAAAATGGAAAGAAGAAATGTTAAATTGTGGAAATGTTGAAGACTGTAAAATATTTGAAATAAGAGAACAAAAAGAAGATGAGTTACGATGAAATTAGATACCTAGATAAGTTTAACGAAGACAAAGAAAGAGAATATAACACACTACCAATACAAGATGAAGAAAAAAGTGCGTCGTCTTTAATGTTTAGAGATATGAAAAAGGCTGCAACACTTACTAATAAGACTATGTATAAAATTAAATATTTTAATAAGATTAAATTTAATGGTAAGAATTATGAATGGGCTTATGGTTGTTATAATTATGATGGTGACTATAACTGGAGACTATTCATTTTCGATGGTGAAGGGAAAAGGATATATAATGAAGAACCTGTAAGGATGGGTGATTTTAACGCTGAAGAAATTAGAGATATATTAGAACAATCCCTTATAGAAATATAAGGGATTTTTGTTTAGCCACCATTTTTTTTATAATCCACAGTATATAACCCTATTACGAATTCTTATAACAGGGACTTTTCTTACAAGAACGATATTTATGATTATATGAATATCAAAAGAATCATAAAGGAAGAAATAGATAGACCATCAAAGAAAGAGTTTAATGATGCGATAAAAGATATAATGGAATTAATACCAATTATATCACATAATGTTATTCATAAGAACAATTTGTCTCACGATACTGAAACAGTTATAAGACTAAATAAAGAAATCTTAGAAAAGGTCAAAGAAGGTGACGATGCAATACTAGACCAAATGTGGAAACACTCATGGTCTTTAATTCTAAAAAACGCAATTAATACCATTACTTATTATACAAGATGAATATCAAAAGAATCATAAAGGAAGAAATAGATGGTCTAGAATGGATTAAGAATGTTAAATCAAATCAGGATATTGCACAAGAAATTGCTGATAATACTGAAATAAAAAATGAGAGATTATACATTCCCTTCTCATACCCTCCTGCCCCTTCCTTCTTCTCTCTTTTCTCCCTCCGTCCCACTTCTCTCTCTTTTTTCCCCTTCCCTTCCTCTCTTTCTTTCTCTTTTACAAAATATTGCAAAGAACAATATGGATTAACAAAAAAAGAGATACAAGATATATGGAAAAGATATAAGGATATTATTATAGATAAAATTAATGACCATCATAATATTAATGAATCAGATGATATGGAAGGTCTAGAATGGATTCAGGATATTAAATCAAATCAAGATATTGCACAAGATATTGCTGATAAAACAAAGATTAAAAATAATAGAATATATTCTCCTTACCTTCCCTCCTCTTTTCCTTTTCCATCCCTTTTCCTTCCTCGTCCTTCTTTCTACTTCAGTTCTTTTATATATTATTGTGAAAAACAATATGGATTAAATGATGACGAAAATATAGATATATGGGAAAGATATAAGGATATTATTATAGATAAAATTAATGACCATCATAATATTAATGAATCAGAAGACAAAAATATTAAAAGAATCATAAAGGAATAAATAGATGAATTAGATTGGATAATAAATAAAGACCAAATTTCATCTTTATTTATATATTGAATATTTATAATTATGAACAAAAGTTTCCTCATATCAATTTACACATCTTTTCTTATTATAATTACTTTTTTTGTAGTTAAAGTTATGTTGTTATTTGGGTTTATTAATGGTTCGGTATATACTGATTGGTATGAGTTTATTAGTTTGTTATTATTTTTACCACCTTTTTGTATTATACTAAAAGAAAACATAGGAAATAACTCCAACTTCAATGCCAATATGTTAAATGCTATTAACAAATCCAATGCAGTAATAGAATTTTGCCCTGATGGAAATGTAATTAAAGCAAATCAAAATTTCCTAGACATATTTGGTTATAAAATAGAAGAGGTTAAAGGGAACCATCATAGAATGTTTGTTAAAGATGTGTATAAAAATACACTTAAATACAAAGAGTTTTGGGATGATTTAAAAAATGGTGAATTTAAAAGTGGTGAATTTGTAAGAATAGATAGTAAAGGTGAGGAGGTTTATATTAACGGAAACTACAACCCAATTTTAGATAATAATGGTAAATGTTATAAGATATTAAAAGTGGTAAACAATATAACAGAAATGGTAGAGCAAAAAGCAGAGATAGAAAAAACCAACTCTTACCTAGAACATGCGGCAAAAATATTAAGACACGATATGCATAGTGGGATAAACACCTATATACCAAGAGGTTTACGTTCTTTAAAAAGAAAAATGTCTACTGACATTATTAAAAAATTAAAAATAGAATCCTCTTTAAGATTAATAGAGGAAGGGTTAAAACACTCACAAAAAATATATACTGGTGTTAAGGAATTTACAAATCTTGTTAAAAAAGATGCCACATTAGAAAGAGAAATTTTTAATTTAAAGGACATACTAAAATTACACCTAAGTACCACAGCATACTCAAAACAAGTTATTATAGAAAACTTAATAGATTGTAATGTTAATGAATCTTTATTTTGTACAGCTGTAGATAACCTAATAAGAAATGGTTTAAAATATAATGACAACGATTCAAAGTTAGTTAAGATATATATGGATAAAGCGAAATACAATAAAGATAGGGGTTCGTATAGAAATTTACTAATAATAGAAGACAATGGAAGAGGGATGGGCCAAGAGGAATTTGAAAGTCTTTCCAAACCGTATATAAGAAAAGATAAACAACAAGAGTCTGGAACGGGATTAGGTCTAAACATATGTTTAGCTATAATGAAAGAGCATGGCTTTGATGTTAGTAGTGAAAAAATAAAAACAGGAACTAAAATAAAAATAGAAATACCATTATGATTGATTCAATATTATTAGTAGATGATGAAGACTTATTCCACCTAGTCTTCGAAGACGCTTGCAGCCTCTTAGATATAACATTAAGCCTTACAAGTGTATCTAGTTCAGATGATGCTAGTGATATGTTTAAAGAGTGGTTTGAACGGGGTGAAGGTAAGCCAAGTTGTGCCTTTATAGATTTAAACATATTAGGTAGTTCTTTCGATGGTGTAGAGTTGATTAGAAAGATAAATTTTGAATACGGAAACGAGGTTGTTGTTGGGATAATATCATCATCCAACGAGGAATCCGAAAAAGTTAAAGCGATAGAAGCTGGGGCTCAATTTTGGATAATAAAATCTGATGAGATAGAACCTAGACTTGAGGAGTTTAAGGAGGATTTTAAAGGTTATAAAACTAAAAGTCTACCATTCAAGGTTTACAAATAAAACATGAAAAAAATCAATGATTCCACAAAGAAAGTTTTGTTAGAAATATTTAACGAAAAAAACATATGTCTTGAAGGGAATATATTAAAAATAATAAATGTAGAAAATGAAAATAAAGAATTTTCTGATTACATACAAACTTGTATAGGTAGGGATAAAGAAAGTAGACAGAAAAGATTAACGGTAACAAAACAAGTACAGAAACAAAACACAGAACTCAGTAAAAATAAAAAAGAAATTGAAACTATAAATGAAAATTTAAAATCATCTTTAAAAGCAACTGAAGATGCTAAGGGTATAGTAGAAAATGATTTAGATATCCTACAAAAGAAAACCCAGTTTGAATTAATAAATAGTATAGTAAAAGTCGCTCTTTATATTATTATTGGGGTTGGGGTGTCAACAACAATAATGTATGGGTTTTCATTGTATTTTGATAAGGACACTCAAATGATTGGTTCTGCATGGAGTAACATTTTTGGAATCCTTCTAACCAACGCTTTTTCTATAGTTGGTACCATTATGGGGGTAAAATACGCCACTAACAATAAATAAAATATAATAGAACAAACCCTTATATAAATATAGGGGTTTTTTTATGCCTAAAATTTGACAGTTTAATGTATTATTACTATTTTAAACCAAAACGAAGATGAGTAAAGAAGAATTAGAAGAAAGTGGTTGGGTATTCCAATACGATATACTTAATGAACAAAAATTCGAGAAGGGTGATGTATGGAAAGATGATGGACAAGGAGCTTTTCTTAATATTAAAGATGGTAAGATTACCATAATAACAACCGATAAAGGATTTAATCAAGATGGACCAAACCATTCAGTTAAATACAATGGTAAATGTAATAGTATGGAACAGTTTGATATGATATGTGAAATGATTGAATTAAAAGCTTAAACCAAAACAAAGATGGGTAAATTTATAATAGATATAAGAGATGATATTGGAGATTATGAAGCGGTATCTGCTTTATTAGATGTAATGGCTGTTGGCAGAATATCTAAGAATGAAACTATGTATTGTTACCATACAGAAATGGTTAATGGTATTCATGTTTCAGCTATGGAGAAAAGTAAGTACGGAAAGAGTGAAAGATTTATAATCCATTTAAATAAACCAAAACAAAGATGAGTAAAGAAGAAATAATTGATGAATTATACTCTTGTTATGAAGCTGAAATCTCATTACAAAACGTTAGATACACCCACCCAATGTTTTACAATGGGACATTTAGTAATGACAATGAATGCCAACCACCAAACCCAGATGAGTTGATGACAAGAGATGAATTCATTGAAAATATGAATAACGAAACAGAAGAATATAGATGGAATACATCATTTCAAGTTTTGTATAATTATATTTCAAAACAAAGAAGATGAGTAAAGAAGAAAAAAAGTTTGGGCTATGGGTAAATAAATTCAGAAATGAATTAGCAGAAGGACAAATAGAAGTTTTACAAGATAGTTTATCTAATTTTGAATGGCCTGATGAATATAAAGAAATATTTCAGAATAGAATAGAAGAACTTAAACCAAAACAAAGATGAGTAAAGAGGAGAATTACCTAAACGCATTAGTGGCGATATATGATTATCTAAAATTAACTGATAATGAAATTATCAACAATAATATTAAGATTAGTATGTTAGAATTAAATGAGGAAACACTTTCAGAAATGTTTTTTAGAAAATTAAAAGCATATGATATAGACCTAAATGAAGAATTAGGTTGGACACATCTTACACCAATAAACCAAAATAAAAAAAGATGAGTAATAGTCTACATTCAATAAGATTAAGGTCTGACATTACCAAAATGGAAAATGTTATACAAATGGTAGGTGGATATCCTGACCCAAAAACCAGAGAACAAATAGTCGAAATGATTAACAAAGTATGTGTTCATCAGGTAACGGACAGAACCACACCTGAAGATATTGACAATGGCGAATTCAGATACGGAATTCAACCTACACACGTACAAGAAGAAATCACAGTTAAATTTATGTATTAAACTAAAACAAAGATGAGTAAAGAAATAGAAGAATGGATGGAAGAATGGTCTGGTCTTGTTAATAAAGAAAAAACAAATACTGATGACTTTTGGTTAGATACACCTGTTGGTAGTTTTAAGAATCCAAAGCTTATGTCAAATGAAAATGATGAAGTAGGAGAAATTAACATAACCATTCAATATGATGAATGGGATAAAAACCAAAACAAAGATGATTAAAGTTGATAAGTTTGATAAACTATTTCTATCTCAAATACAAAGAGATGTATACACCTTTCATGTTGGTGACAATAACTGTAGAGATATCAAGGTTGGAGACGATATTGAAATAGATGGTATATCTGGCAAGGTGGAGTCACTGGAATGGTTTGTAAAAATGTTTAATGGCCCAGATGGTGAACCATTAAAAGGAGATAATGTAACAATTTTAATAAGCCAAAACAAAGATGATAAGGAAAGCACATAATAATTACTATAAACAAAAAAAGAAACTACATCTTAACTTTAGACCATATAGGTATTGGCATTTTATGACATATCAAACACTAAGATACCTTAAAAGAAAATTAATTAAACCAAAACAAAGATGAGTAAAATGATGGGAATTAAAACAAAAATAAAGATGAGTAAAATGAAAAGACTACATGTAAAATTTATCAAATGGTTGTCCAATAAATTTGGATACAAAATTGTGATGTTGAAAGCTAAAAATGGTACAACCACCATTGAAGGTAATAGAGAAGTATTACCTTATGTAGATATATCAGGGTATTTTTTCAAGAAAGAACCACTTAAAAGAAACAAACCAAAACAAAGATGATTAGTGATTATAAAATAAAACAGAATAAAGTTAGAAGAAATTATCACATATCGAATGTTATCACTTCGGTAGTCATAATATTTCAATTCATACTCATGGGAATAACGGCATCATATGATATGGTTGGGTACCTAACACCCATTTTAGGTATTGTCACCATATGTGGGTTATTATTTATGTTTATGTTTATTGGGTTTGTATGGGGTTATTTTTATGGTGAAGCAGTTAATTATAATGTTGACTAAAACAAAGATGAGTAAAGAAGAAATAAAAGCACTACTAATAATTTGGGAAACCTTTAATAATGGAGTTGACCACACCATTGAAAACAGGAAAGAGTTAGATATAAAACTTAATGAGTTTTTGAATAAAGAGCTCAGGGTTAAAGATAATAAACCAAAAAGAAGATGAGAAAATATAGAATCATAGAAGAAAAGTACGAACACATAAGTCATTTTTATCCACAATATAGAGATGAAAACGTTGCTTATTATGTTTTAGGGCAAGATGAAAATGGTAAGGGTATAAAGTCAGAATATCAATATTTTGGTAAGTGGGAAGATTGTGGACTAGAGCGAGTACAAAGACAATGGAAAAGAGATATGTTTTATGGTTTATCAATAGCGAAACGTAGAATAGAAATAGATATTAAACAACAGACAACCGAAGAGTTGAAAGAAACTATTATACACGAATACTAAACCAAAACAAAGATGAGAGTAAATAAAAAGTTATTTGAGAAATCTAAAAGAGGACCATTCAATAAACCCATGATTTTTAAGACAATAAAAGAAGGATTTGAATACTTCACTAAATTCAATAAACCAAAACAAAGATGAAAGAACTAGATAAAGGACAAATATTTGTATTAGGATTTTTTATAGGTGGAGTCTGTATGTTCATATGTCTCTTACCATTCATTAAGGATGTACTATAAACCAAAACAAAGATGAGTAAGAAAATAGAAATAAGAACACAGGGAAATAACAATATTAAATTAGAACATGATGAAGAATCGATACATATTACTTTAAAAGTTGATATTGAAGAGATTTTACAAGAATTTACTATTAAAGAGTTGGTTAATAATATACACGAAATAGAACTTAAGAAAATTTTTGAATTACTTAAAGTTAAGTTTAGTTAATGAAAGAATATATTTTATGTCAGGATAATATTTATCATTATATGAATATAAAAAGAATGAAAAATTTAATATGTAAAATATTAAAGGAAGTATATCATAACTCCCCTGATGAAGATGTTATAGGAAAAGAATTTTGGTTCGAATATCATTGTTGGGAAAGTCCCGAATCTTGTGATGCAGAACTATGGTACAGGTCACATCAAAAAGTATTAGTATTAAATAGAGGTATAGATGACCATGATGAATATTCAGAAGAACCAAAAGTATATGATGTAGTATTTAAAGATGGTTTCAAAGGAACAGTATACGCAGATGAGTTATTATATTCCCCTAATGAATTCTATCGTCCTGACCCACCTAATAAAAACGTTAAATAAAATATTTATTAGTGTGAAAAATATTATTAGAAAAATACTAAGAGAAAGTTGGAAGGATACTGGTTGGGAAACTGATACTGAAAAGATAACCATACAAGATGTTTTAGATTACTTAGATAATGATGAAGTGTATAATCTATCTGTAAAAACCATATTAGACACTATAGGGGATAAATTTACAATTGTTAAAAAAGATTTAGACAGAATATTAAAAGCAGATTTAAACCACCCTATTATAATAGTTAAAAAGAATGGTGAGTTATCATATATACTAGATGGTAATCATAGAATGAAAAAAGCGATAGAGGTAGGTGAAGATACAATTAAAGTTAAGATACTAGATTTGGATAAACCTAATATACCACCCACATTTAAAAAATTGTTTTAAATCAATCCCTTATAGAAAGTATAACATCTAACACTCAATGATATGAAGACATTAATAGAGATACATAGGGATAATAAACTAGACATTCCATACCCAGCACTATTACGTAATACAAGGAAACTAATGACTGAATACCCCAACGATATTATAGAAGAAGGGAATGATATTACTATAGATGAAAAGATAATCCATATAGTAATAGATGGTATAGAGAAGAAGAGTAAATACACTAGGTATACAGAAAAACAATGGACAGGTATTATTGAGGATTATCTAGAGAATGACTTAACACAAACAACTATAGTATCTAAGTATAATTTAAATAAATCTATCGTTGAAGAAAGATTAAAAGGACTAAAGAAATCATATAAGAAAACCCTTATAGATAATAAGAAAAAAGATAAGTCAAGGACTAATCAGATTGAGGGGAATTTTAATAATAGGTTTAAGGATTGGTAGTAGGAAGTATATAACAAGGGCCAAAAGAAAAGGTTTATTGGAGTAACGACTATAGGTAATGATGTAGAATATTTTATCGTTAATAAGAAATAACACTACCTTAATAATAGAACAATCCCTTATAGAAATATAAGGGTTTTTTATGCCTTCTATAAAGAGAATAGAACCTATCTCCGGACTTATAAACCCTATAGGTATATAGGTAATAGGAAATAAATTTAAATGTCCTTAAAACCCCAGGAAAACACAAACGCTAAATATATTGGCCTGTGGATTTAGTGTATAGACCTTAAACATAGAAGCTTTGCCAAAGTGTAATATTGTGGGGTAAAGTGGGAAAGTGTGGTAATTTTATACATTGGTTGGATGTAGGGAACTGAGCTCTCCGTTCAGCCTCTCCAAAAAAATCGGTATTTAAAGCAAATAAATTAGGACTGTCATAATGTCAGTTCAGTTTTACCCCTTACAAAAACCATACCATAATTATACCACTGTCAAATTGTCATAAGTTATTTTTACCACTGTTAAATTTTTAAAAAAATGTTATAATGACATTATGTCATACTAAACTAAATGCAAGCGCTTCTTTTCCCATCTTATAATAGCTTTATATCCATTGTCTTTTTTATTTTTACCACTGTTAAATTTAAATTCCTTTATACTCATCTTAGGTTTTATATCACCAAAAAGAATCGACCTCAAATCTTTTGTGTATGCCTCCACTGAGGGGTACTCACGATTTAAGGTAACACGATATTTAGATTGGGTGTAAAAACCATCAGCTCTAGCTATTTCATACAGACGATAAAGTTCAAGCCAACTACTTTGGTGTGCTGTTTCCCTAATGCCATTATAATCAAAATTTAAAAGTTCACCATAAGCATTCTTTCCACCAAATAATGTTAGTGAAGTTACCGTTGCAGCAACTTTAAGTAGTTTGCGTCCTATATACATAATTAAAATTTAAAATTGCCCTTATTATACTTAACTAGACTAACATCTGGTTCTTCAAAGCAATAGTCTGTGTTAAGATGAAACCAATTTCCAGTACCATAAGGAGCTAATACAACACCTAACTCATCTTCGGACCATCTGATAATTTCATATACACCTTGGGATGTTCCCCAATGGGTACCACCACCGATTTGTCTTAAACGTCTTGCTCTTTCTGCTGCTGTTTCGTTCATCTTATTAGATATTATAATAAATGTGCATACTACAGATGCCAATAAGGACACCCACTAGCATTACGAATATTAATTCCATTCTATTTTTCTTCATACAACAAATATACGAATAATAAATTGATTTAAAAAGTTTTGGGGGGTTTTGTTTTAAAGTATTGGCCGGGGTTTAATTGGTCGTGTAGTTTATATTTCTCACATACGTTAGCCCAATACTCGGTGCCATGTTTTGTTTCGGACCAAGGAAAAGATGTTTCAATGAACTCACAGAAGTTATGATACCTCAACCCAAGTAAAATGTTGGACGAATGAAACCCAATATCCTTAAGGTACCTTTGTTTTTGTTTAATCACCTCACGCATCCATCGCCTTTGTTCTAATTCAGACATTGCTCTATAACATTCTTTTCCTGTCACCATAGCTTTAAATATAAAAAATAACTTGTATATGTCAATTATTTTTTTTATCTTTATAGGGTCATTAGCTAAGGACTGCAGGTATAGACTCCAGCGCCGCACCTGCTTTTTTTTAAAAAACAAAGTAATTCTAGAGCACCATCATAAAGATACTAATAATTTATAACATGGCCAAATAAACAATGTGACAATATTACAGAATTATATTTTGTCACCCCTTGTGCTAGAGATTAATAACACAACATATTATTTCGTATAATGGACGATTAGTTAATATTGTTCTGTATGACAGGATGTCAGACGCTAATACCCTTTTTTTTAAAAGGCAGGTGGTGCGCCGATGCCCCTGCCTCACCTCTATAATACTAAGATAAGGATAATTTTTTTAATGGCAATGGAATATTTATAAAAAGATGCGTAAATTAATAAAAAAGATATTAAAGGAAAACGAACTACAATGGATAAGGGATGTTAAATCACATCAGGACATTGCACAAGAGATTGCAGATGAAACAAAAATAAAGAGAGACTTATTACATGTTGACCCAGAAAAAGATTATGAATTATTACATACCCACTTTAGACTCTTTGGTCCCGCTTTTTCGTTTTTTTTTTACACTTCTCCTGAACCTTTTTTCTCTTTTATAAATCATGTTGTATTACAATATGGATTAGATAATGAAGATGATATAGATGATGTATGGGAAAGATATAAGAAACTTGTTAGGGATAAGGTAAATAATCTTAATGAATCATATGAACTACAATGGATTAATGATGTTAAATCAAATCAAGACATTGCACAAGAGATTGCAGATGAAACAAAAATAAAGAATGGTTTATTACATACTCCCTTTTTCCCCCTTATTTTCTCCTCTCCTCCCTCTTTCCTCCTCTTTCCTCTCTCCCTCCCCCTCACCTCTTTTACAAGATATGGTAAAGAACAATATGGATTAGATAATGAAGATGATATAGATGATGTATGGGAAAGATATAAGAAACTTATTAAGTATAGGATAAATAATCTTAATGAATCAGATGACATGCAATGGATAAGGGATGTTGAACCTTATGTATCATTTGCCGATGCTAGTTTTAACACCAAGTATAACGTTATCATTGAGGATAAAGATGAGTTTATAGAATCTTTGGAAGACTGTGATACATCTATCGATATAGGTTCTATAAGCCACGTTAGAGTAAAAAGGAAAGAAGACTTACTATGGTCAGAAATTTATTGTGATGAAGATTCACCTATTAACTTTTGGGAAGGCCGTAAAGAATGTTTAGAAATATCTTTTTACAATGATAATCATGATGAATTGTTGAAACATTGGTTCGCACCTTATGATTTAATCGAACTTCAATACATTTAAATTTTTTTTTAAAGCAGGTGGTGCCCTTCGGTCCTCATCCAATCATAACACTAAGATAAGAATAATAATTAACATGGCCAAACATAAAGGCCATTTCTTTTGCTTGTCTCATAACTAAATAATGTTTATCTTTGTGGTATGAATAAAGAGCAAAGTAGATACCATAGACAAAGTGTTGGCATTGACTATTGGAATGCAATGGACGAAGGTACTACCATGTATAATAAACAAGGGGCACCAAGACGAAGTACTATGATGCCTCAAAGATGGGAAGTAATAGGTGGGATGTTAAAACCTACTGACAACTTGTCACCTAAGAAAAAAAGGATAACACATAAGATGAGTATGACATAATGACATAGAAAATAGTTTGGTACGATTATTGTACTGGCCACGGACTGAGGGGGCTCTTGTATGACATTTTGTCACATGGGGGGCCCAGCTAGGTACCCCCAGGGGGCTCCCCCCCGTGGGCGCGTATCCCCCCTCCCCGGTATGGGGGGTCTTTCCGGACCAGGGGGTCGGTTCCGTTTACATACCAAAAACCTGAAAAACCCAGAAAAAATTGGCAGAAAAATTTTAACCAAAAAAAGCGTTTTATATATGGTGATTAGACTATATAAATTATTTCCATTAATTTAATGACCATGACTCGTAAAAAATGCCGGCAGAAAATTTTATAAATATGAGAATACAAAAGAAAACTAAGAGGTATAACTTTAAAGAAGAGAAACTAGAGTTGTGTTTCAGTGTTAACGTAGAGAGGTTTACTGATGAACAGGTGGATAATTTTATAAGAGTCTTCGCAAGGAGTATTAACATATCACCCAACCGTTTAATGCCAGAAAGACCTTCAAACCATGAAGAAGCTAAGCAAATGCTTATACCGCCGTATGGAAAAATTAAACGAAGATACCAACTCTGAGGAGATAATACCATTAAAGGCTTGTAACCCAACTTATTATTTCTTATTATTATAAAAAACAAAGAAGATGATTAAAAAGAAAATAATACAACCAGTAATTAAAATAGAATCATCCTATCCATTATGGAAAAGAATATGGGTGTTAATTAAAAACCCATTCACATATATCTTTTGTGGGTATGTAGAGTATTAAACCAAAACAAAGATGAAAATAAGTAAACACACAACATTCGGTCAGTTTTATGTATTACCTTACATTAAAATAACACATGACCCAACGCTTAATGGAGAATATGAATTGATATTTGGATGGCTTGGTTTAGGGATATCATTATCATTTAAACCAAAAGAAAGATGTCCCATTGTAGGAAAACAATATAAAGTAGATACTGAAAGTATTAAAACAATAAAAGATGTTAAGTGTATCTTTAAATTTATGGATTTAAATTTCACACCACAAAATAAAGAGGACTACGAGAGTATTAAACATATACTTAAAGAAGTTCCTTATTAAACTAAAACAAAGATGAGTGGAGAAGAAGTAAAGGAAGTGATATGTGATACAATATATGATTGTTACAGACTTGACAATGATATGGAACATACGAGGTACATACACCCAATGTTTTATAATGGTTCGTTTAGTAAAGACTATCCATTACCACCCAAACCTAAACCACTAATGGAAAAGGAACAGTTTATAGAATGGATTGGTAAGGAAGAAACTGAATGGACCAAAGCTATTGAAGTATTAGGGATTTATATAATGAGACAAAGATGAGTGGAGAAGAATTAGAATTGATAGGAGAAATAAATCAACAACTAAAAGGCATATGTTGGATTTTATCCATAGTTGGTGGTACAATAATAGTAGCTATTGTTAAATACTTTTTAGAAAAATGATTAAACCAAAACAAAGATGAGTAAAGAAGAAAAATTAGATAAGTTATTAGCATTAGAGAAAAAGCTAACTATTATGTTTGATTCTGATGTAAGAGTTGCTATGGCACTATTGGAAGAAGTTAGAAAACTAAACCAAAACAAAGAAGATGATTGGTGTTATTATTCAGGTATGCCTTCACCTAGTGCTTACAGTAATGATGACCTTGAAAATGTGGATTAGAAAAAAAATGGCGGCTAAACAAAAATCCCCCCTACCCCCCTTTTTTTTATTTGACGTTTTAAGAAACTTTTAAATGAAATGAGATTGAATAATAATTATAAGATATGAGAAATAAAATAATAAAAGTAATAGAGAACCATGGATTATTATTTTTTTGTCTATGGTGTGTTTTTATAGTATTGTCCATGAGTTTAACCTTATATTAGAATAAAGATGAGAATAGAATCTGATAAAAAAGACAATATATATAAAGCCATTAAAAAGGCTAAACAAAAACTTAATGACTTTAATAAATTGGAATGGAGTAATGCCGAACATAATGTAAATTATGCTAGGTTTAAGGAAAAAGTTACTTTAGTGTTTAACAATATTGAGGTAGATATATTACCTGATTCTAATGTAGATGATATTGCTACGATATATAATTTAAAATCAAATACTAATAATCTTATTAATAAAAAAATTAAAGATGTGGTTAAAGAAATATATTCACAATCTAAAGACAAACCTATTACACCTGAATGGATTGGGTTTAGGTCTTACTTAGATTAACTTAATTTATTTTTAATTTTTTTAATCACACTTTTAGCACTATAAGCTATTGTTGCTAAAATAAGTCCACTAAATAACGAAGTCATCGAATTCATTGTTATTCCGTTTTCTAAAATAACTTTTGAAATAATTGACATCGATGGTACTAAAAGTGAGGTAAACCCTAATATATCTAATAAGGTATATGATATACCTAAACTTTTCTTAGTAACCTCTTTTAATAACTTCTCAGTGTTTAATATAAATTCTTTAACCTTTCCTAGGGTTTTTAATAATCCTCTTTTTTTAACTTCCTCAACTAAAACATTATAATCGGTTTCATTAATTATTCCCGCTATTGCCGTAATAATTAAAAGGTATATGTTGTAATCGTCTAGCTGTAAACCACTACCATTTAATAATTTACTTAAAGGCTCATAAAACGCGGTAACCCCAGTACCAAAAGTAAAAATAAACTTTGGGGCCAATTTTAAATCTTCTACAATATCTTGTATTATGGTTTTTCCTTTTTCTTCTTTTAAAATGGACTCCATTAATGGAACAACACCAATTTCATTTTCACCATAAGAAGCTATTTCATTATACATATCGCTTACGGCTAATCCAAGGTATTGTTTTTCTGTTAGTACACTACTATTCAAGTTCATATTAATAAATATTAATAAAATCTAAAACCTTACCTTCAATATACGATATTACTTTATTTATTAAGTAACAAAATTTTATCACATAAAGCATTAACTTGTTCTTCTGTAAATTTTGGATTCTTTACATGTAATAATTCATGTAGAACGTATTCATCGTTTAATTTTCTATCGTGGTAAATTGTCGCAATTTTATCATGAGAATTTACATGTACCCCAACAAAATATTGGTCCTCTTTTGGTATATCACTATCATATAATACTTGTGACTTATCTATTCTTTCAGATAATAAATTCCAATCCGAAAGTTCTAAGTATTTTTGCCAAAATTTTATATACTTATTACTCTTCATTGTTGTATTGTTCTGAATCTGTTAATTCGATTTCATCTTCTTTTTTTAATTGGCATGTGGCACAACAGTTGTCGGTACCGTGATTCACCTCAATTGGTGCGTACATCGTCATTAAAGCGGCCATCAGTAAGGCTATTGAATTTATTATTTTTTTAATATACATCATTTTTTTATCCCCTATAGTTTTATTATTTTAAGATTATTTTTATTTGTTTCACTAAAATAATTAAAATTTTATTTAAGGCAAAATAACTATACATTTATTTTCCATATTTATTTTTAAAACTACCACATGTCACACAAAGTATTTATAAGGCACACTTACATATATAAATGTTCTAATTCAAACTGTGAAGGAGAATGGAAAATAAATGAAGCTATAGATTTAGATAGACTCAGTTGTCCTCACTGTGGTAAGAACGATGTTGTTGAGTACGTTCTAAAAGACCAAAGAGAAAAATGGATTACTAAAAGAGTCTAACTAAATTTGAAAGGGTACACTGGGAAATCAGGGGACAACTCAACAAATTGTGACTTTAAATCCTCAGTTTCCTTCTCAACAGCTTCTTTAGGCCATCTTTCCATATCATCACAATAGTGAGCGGTATCAAAACCGAATACCCAACCATCTTTCATTTCCTCTGTTAACTCAGGAAAATTACCATTTTCCATTGCTGAATTAACAGATTCAGAATATGTTAAACCACCATGAATGTTAACGGGTACCTCATTATAATTTTTGCCGTACATTAGATGTCCTTTAAATATTACAACATAACCATTACCCCATCCGTGTCTCATACCAGGTAACCAAGTATTTTCTCTTACAAATGATATTATTTTATTTTTCATACCTCAAATATAATACAATTTTTTATTTATACAAAGATATTTATCATTAAAGTATTAAATAATGCCATATTTCACAAAGAAAGGTATAGGAAAAGATAAAGGAAAAACTTGTGTTCACAAAAAATCTTCTAAGAAGAAGGTTGGTTGTACAGATGGACCTATAGAAAAATATTTAACCGCACTTCGTATGGCAGAATCAAATGACATGGATTGGATGCAAGGTCCTGTAAGTTTTACGTTTGGTGAAATTAAAGATGATATTCATAACTATGTTCTTACAGGTGATATAATTTATTTATCAGGTAATCTAGTATTGGATGCGAGTGATGGAGATATTAGATTAGAATTAAAGAATGAGCCAGGTATTGTTAAAAGTATTAGGGGTGAGGGGACAGAAAGAAGAGTAGACATCTTTTTTGGTAAAAATATAACTGATTTGGATTTATGGTATAATAATATGGGTGATGACAATTTGGATTTGGGTACTTTTGATTCTGATGATGACATTGTGATTACAATACCAATTAAAAATATAAATGAATCTGATGAACTAGATTGGGTTAGAGGCCTTGATACATATTATAAGGTAGAACAATTAGAAGTTGGAAAAACGTATGAGTTCGTGCCTGATTATTCTATTATGGATAACGAGGGCTTTGATGATATTCCTAATTGGGTTTCTGGTTATTTAGGTCAGAAATTCTATATCATCAAAAAAGAACCCAAAGACAGATGGCCATCACTAAGTAATATTACATTTAAACAGATTGGTTTATCTAATAAAATGGTTTACGATGGTAAATATACTACTCTACCATATACCGCTAGAGTGTTCTTATGGGGTAAATTTAAGGAAGTGGAAAACCCTGAATTTGTTATGGAGTCTAATAGTTTAGATTGGATTGAAAATACCGCACCAAAATTTACAGCTGAATTATTAGAACCAGGTCAAAAATTTTATGATAAATGGGGTGATGTGACTAGAGTTTTGGAATATATGGGTAAAGATGATGAAAATATTTGTTATGAACCACCTTGTACATTACTAAAATTTAGAAAAATAAAAGACCCATCTGGTTATCACCCATACCAATACGGTTTACGAGGGCCGTTCAGGATAGGTGTACCAGCTGATGACCCATTAAATACAGATATGATTTTTATACCCAGTGAGTTTGATAACTATATTGACACGGGTAAACTAACACCCATATTTGGTGATTTAAATGAATCAAAAGATTTTGATTGGGTTAGAGATGTGGCTAGTGATTATTATCCACCAGACCTAGAATCTGGTCTTAAAGATTTAGAAAGATGGGTGGGACAAGCTTATCAAACAGATGATGAAATAGGACTTTCCGTTCAAGATGTAAAAGAAAATCCAAACAAAGAAAATATCCAAGATTTAATAGATAATCTTAAAAAATGGAAACCTTATGTAGATGGTGATGAAGTTTATTGGGCCGTAGAAGACCTTATTTCATCTATAAACCCAAGAAAATTCGAATATATAAATAAACTTGGTAATGATTTTGTAAGTGAGTCTGAAGATTTAGAATGGATTAAAAATATTAACCCACAAGGTTTTGAAAAAAGTAAAAGTTATGTTGTTGATGTTAGTGACTTAAGACCAGACACACCAATATCTGTTTCCCCTACTTCTGAGGAATACAATAAATTAACAAAAGTAGATGTTCTAGACAAATTAAAAAGGTTAGGGTATAATATTGATGAGATTCCTGTTTATGTCGCCGATTATCTATATCTTGAACCTATGGATGATGCTGGTTATTGGGATGATACTATTTGGGTTAACCAAACTCATTGGGTAGACTATGATACGGAACATACCACACTAGACCCAACTTACAATGGTAAGTATGAAATGATAGATGTTAATAACCTTATGTTTTTACTTGATAATAAAATGATTAGTGAATCAAAAGATTTTGATTGGGTTAGAGATGAACCATTAAACATGAATGTTTGTGAAGCTTATTATATTTTAAACCCAGGTGATGAAATCATTATTGACGCAATAGATAATTGGGAGGACAACACAAATCAATGGCATTACGATGACGATGATTGGTTAGAGGATACACAAACTTTTTACAATGTTAAAGCTAAGGTACTAGCTTTGGATGAATGTAATAATATACACAGGGGTAATGAAAGTGATGCAAGAACAATTCTAGTATCAATAGAAGAAGATGGTTATTATGGGTTTGATGACCGATGGGTTGGAGATTTTACGGGAACATTACCATCACAGTGTAAAAGAGATAATTGTATGTTTTTAATATGTGATAAAAATGAAGAAGAATACCAAATAAAACTATTTGATTTGGTTAGGGATAAACCATTAAAAGAATCTGATGACATGGATTGGCTTCATAACACTGGCCAAAATAAAATATTAACAATTAATAAATTAAAAGAACTTTTTAAGAAAAATAATATAGATGTTGATTGGGATATAGAGTATGATAGAAGTGCAGACGGGCATGGAGAATATAATGAGTATTTCGGCAAGTTTTATTATGATAGAGAAAACCCTATAGCCTATAATGAATCATACTTTATCGAACTTTATGAAAAAGAAAATGGACATCTATTTTTCCAACTTTATAGATACGATGAAGAAGATAATTACTATCATAGGGACGAAGTTTATTCTCATATAGAGACATCTTCAAAAAACCCAGAAAAATTTTGGCGGACAGTGGGTTGGTTAGTTTTGTATCAAATGGGTAAGATAAAACCTGGTTATGGTGAAGAAACTTTTGATGTTGAAAATACAATTAATGAATCTGATAATGGGTTTAATTTCATTAGTGATGTTAAACCTGTTATCAATAAAGGTACGTACTTATGTGATAGGTACGGTACCAAATGGCAAAACATGTCTGAAACAGAATTTAATGGGTCTGAATTAGTTGCTTCAGATGCTGGTGGTTTAAGTGATACCTTTATGTGGCTAATACGAACTCATGAATATGGTAAAAAATTAGTTAGAAGAAAACCAGTCCCATGGAAAATAAAAAATGTTATTGAACAAATATCTGATGGGTCATTAACAATATGTGCTAACCCAAACACAATAACTGAAGCCGCAGGAATCTCGTTTGAAGCTAGAAAATGGGGTGAAATTATCTATGATGAGATAATGGATAACCCAAATGAGAAAAAAAGATTGATTATTGATGGTTACGACCATCCTGAATCGTTTGATGGTTTTCCGATAGACTATGTTGTTATTGATTTCTACGATAGGTTAACAGGATATGGACAAGAACATTCAGGATACGATAAGGACGGTAACTATGTGGTTCTTTTATACATACAACCAAGGTTAGTGCAAGGTCAAGGAGGGTATGATTTAAGGTCTGTACTTAATCATGAGATGAAACACGCGTGGGACGATTATAATAGACTATCTAAAGGTTTACCTAGTATCGATAACACTAAAGAAACTAAGGAGCTATACAACAAAGATTTTATATTAATGTTATCAGACCAAAATGTAAGGGGACCAATAAAAGAGATACTAAAATATTACTATTATTTGTCTAAATTAGAGACAACGGCATACTTGGAAAATGTTTATGACGAGAATCCATTGTATGAAAAAATTGTAAGAGAAATCGCTAGTAAAGATTTTGAACCATTTAAGGAAAGATTTGATTTAGATGTTAATTGGCATCTCATGAACACCGCCTACAATATACCCTTACTAAAAAAGTTTAAATCACCAAAAGAGTTTATCGATTATAGTTCTGAAGAGTTAAGGTCTACAGCTATAAAAATGATTAAGAAAATCAATAAAATGAAATATGTTCACGGAAAGTTGTAATTATTATATTTTTTTACTAGTTTAGTGTAAAATATATAAATATGGAAACACGAAGGTTGGGTCTGTCTAAAGGTGTGGTATTAATACCTAAAAAAAATAATAGGTTAGAATTAATAGAAATTATTAGTGACACTTTTAATAGGGTTAAAGTAAAATTTTTAAGAACAGATTCAGTAGTTACTTTGGATTCTTCTGTGGCCACAGTAAAACCAAATGACGAGTGGATTTCCAATGAGATAACCCAAAAAAATAATGAGATATTAGAACTAGAAAAATATATTAGTAAATTAAAAAAACTTTAAATATTTTTTAATAATTGTAACATTTCTTTTTCATTGTACCACACATACTTACCAGAATTATAACTAACCCCATAGAAAGGACCTATTTCACCTTGTCTATTATGGTGTTTTGGTAGAGTTTTACACATTTGTAAAACAACACCCCTATCTACATACTCATCAAAAGAAAACCCTATCCTAGGTTTATAACTTATATTTTTAGACATAATAAAAATTAATTATTTTTTATCAATTAAAACAGTTATTCCCGCCATACCACACGATAAGTGATAAACATTGGATTTATTATCGTTTATAAATCCATAATCCTTAAATTTAAAGATTATAACATCTTTCCCCTCAAACCACCCATGTATAGCATTTGTAGCATAATCTATTGATGGTGACTTTATTAATTGTGATTTCCAAGGGTTTTGAAAATCTTTTTCAAACTCATTTAAACCAATATGTATTAACATTATTACTTATCTATAATAATAAATAGTTCAAAAGTTAATTAGATAATTCCGCTTTAATTGTTGGGTGTGATTCGTAATTTTCTATTTCAAATTGTTCAACCTCTAAATTTTTGAAAACCTCGTCTACATCATTTAAATACTTTGTATATTTCAATGTTGGTAACTCCATAGGTTCTCTTGTATACATTGGGCAATCCATATGATTACTATTGTTTCTACACCACTCTTCCTTTTCTTCCATACTCAACTCTCTACCAATCTGTTCCTTCGCTTGTTCAATATGATTCTTATATAAATGAACATCACCTAAATTACCAATCAATTCATCAGGAACCATATTAACTTCTTTAGCTATGATTTCTAATAACAAACCATAAGATGCTATGTTGAATGGTAAACCTAAGAATGTATCTACTGAACGTTGATTCCACATTAGAGAGATTGCTCTGGTTGGTAAGTTATTTTCTTTCCATACTCTATCTCTACCTTCTTTTGTTAAAGGGTCTAATCCGTAAGGTTGTAACAACAATCCTCTCTCACCTTCACTCAACTCTCTTGTATAAAATTGAAAGAAGTTATGACAAGGTGGAAGTGTCATTTGGTCTAACTCTGCTACATTCCAAGCTGAAACAATATTTCTTCTTGAATCTGGGTCTGTTTTTAGTAGGTTGATTGAGTTTTGGATTTGGTCAATACCATTCTTAAAGTTAGGAAAGTTATCACCTACAAACTTATCACCACTCCAATCTCTCCATTGTTTACCATACACAGGACCTAAATCACCCCACTTCTTAG
>WLWH01000953.1_pt1 | contig 21387 bp, 20 predicted proteins | sample 6712741 | NCBI WGS metagenome assembly WLWH01 (sample SAMN12718694, study PRJNA515312) | sponge metagenome | isolation source: marine sponge | host: Mycale hentscheli | place: New Zealand: South Island, Marlborough, Capsize Point | collected 2003-05-01
TGTCTCGAAGCCAGTTAAACGCCGTCTCTTTATTTGCTTCTGTAATAGTAGCACGATACGTCGTTGAAACTTTAAGATGTGATCCATCTTGTAGTTTTAATTCTGCTAAACCCATCTCGGACATCATAGTGGGTATAACCTCACCTGATATACGTTGGTATTCTTTTTTTAAATCTTTTATATTGTTCTCACTTGTCTCTATTCTTTTGTGTAACCCCTCTAACATTTCTACTTGGTCTGCAAGCGAACGAATGTTTTCAGTTTTCTTCATCGCGTCTTGTTGGTCTTGTTCAAAATTAATTGTCATCTATTTCTCCTTTCTCGTATAGATTAATCTCAATAGGATAATATTTTCTTTCTTGTTTATCCCACTTTAATACTTTGTATTTACCGTTTGTAATATCAGATACAATAGAGCATGCAACACCAATGATTGCAGGATCACCTGTTAATAATAAATAATCTTCTGGTGTATAATTTTTTAAACCTTTTCTTAATTTATAAATTAATGGACCAGGAGAAAAAATCATTTGAGAAAACTCTGGTAATAAAAAATTAAAATCATTCGTAGTAGAATAAACAGCTGCACCCATAATATTTATTTTAGGAGTACCTGCTTTACTACCTGGTATTTCTTGTATTACGTAAACTTTTCTTTCTGACATTGACAACCAATATAAACATGTTTATATAGATGTCAACTAGAAAGAAGAAAAAAAATTATGGATTATAAATTTAAAACTAAACCCTATGCACATCAATTAACTGCATTGGAAAAATCTTGGAACAAAGAAAACTACGCCTACTTTATGGAAATGGGTACAGGTAAAACAAAAGTATTAATAGATAATGTTGCTATGTTGTATGACAAAGGCAAGATTGATAGTGTATTAATTATTGCACCTAAAGGTGTTGTTAAAACTTGGTATGAACAAGAACTCCCTATACACTTACCAGACCACATAGAAAATGTGTCTGTATTGTGGCAGCCTAATATTACAAAAACACAACAAGAAAAATTAGATACATTATTTGAAATAGATAGTGCGTTACATATTTTAATTATGAATGTTGAAGCATTGTCTACAGAAAAAGGTGTTAAGTTTGCAACTAAATTTATTAACTCTCATAAAGCTATGATGGCTATTGATGAGTCTACTACAATTAAAACACCTACAGCTAGACGTACTAAAAATATTATTAAGATAGGTATCAATGCTAAGTACAAAAGAATCATGACAGGATCTCCTATTACAAAGAACCCGTTAGATTTATATACACAATGTGAGTTCCTTGATCCGTGGTTATTGGACTTTAGTTCTTACTACGCGTTCCGTAACCGTTATGCTGAAATGAAAACGATGCACGTACATGGAAGATCTATTCAAGTAATAGATAAGTTTCAAAACTTAGGTGAACTATCAGATACTGTAAAAGAATTTTCATATAGAGTATTAAAAGAAGATTGCTTGGACCTACCTCCAAAGAACTTTATTAAAAGACATATAACCTTGACCCCTGATCAAAAGAAAGTCTATGAGCAAATGAAAAAAGCAGCAATAGCTGTGCTTAATGGTAAGGTTACAACTACTATGACTGTGCTAACACAGCTTATGAGACTACATCAAATTACATGTGGTTATGTAACTGCTGATGATGGAACCACACAACAAGTTGAGAGCAATAGACTTAATGAATTAATGTCTATTCTTGAGGAAACAGAAGGTAAAGTTATTATATGGGCCAACTATCAATTAAGTGTAGGTGAAATTATACAAAAAATAATTAAAGTCTACGGCAAAGACTCTTATGTTCATTACTATGGTTTAACACCACAAGAAGATAGACAAGACTTTATTCGTAAGTTTCAAAATGATCCTAAGTGTAGATTTATTATAGGTACACCTCAAACAGGTGGTTATGGTATTACACTTACGCAAGCTAATACTGTTATCTACTATTCTAATGGTTATGATCTAGAAAAGAGGCTCCAATCAGAAGACAGAGCACACAGAATAGGACAAAAGAAAACAGTGACTTACATCGATCTGATTTGCGAGGACACTGTTGACGAGAAGATTGTGAAGGCTTTAAGAAATAAAATAAATATTGCATCTGAAGTTATGGGTGAAGAATTAAGAGATTGGATTTAGCCTACAACTTTACCACCGGACCATTTCATATCAGGTAAGCCTTCAGTGTATCGTTTACCATCAAAGGTAAGAACTTGTTTTCTATTTGAACCTGATTCGTTATAAGATATGTGGACCCATCCACCTGCAGGATCATCTTTGTCAAAAAATTCCATGATCAATTGATCAAAGTCAACGTTGTTTTGTAGCCAGTAAGCTGTCTGAATGTTGGGCACGCCAAATATTTCTAGGTCTACCGCCTGGCCCTTCGCATGTTGTGATGTCTTTTTGCTGCCGATTGCTTCACACAACGCCTCGCTCCGGTAGCCGCTGGTGATGGTCACTGGCTTGTCAAAGTGTGCACGTAGTGGTTCTAAAATTTCATAACACAAATCACCTAGACTTTTAATCTCACCAGACCCTGGTGTATTGTCTATACCTTTACGTGTCGCTGTCATCGACTTAGTCATCTCTTTAAGAGTAAAGTGTTTTGATAATTGCATAATTATTTAAGCATGTTTAATAAGAGAGCAACTATTATTCCAAACGCTCCACCTACTATCATCTTCTCCATACGCTCAAGTCTTTGTTTAACTTCTTTGATCTGTTCAAAAGTTTGTTTCTGCATAATTCGACATAGCTTTTCATGCTCATCTATTTTTTGTAATGCAGATTTTCTAGTCATTATTTTGTAACCCCCGCTACAAAAGAAACCCGATAGGATAAACCTATCACACCGCCCAAACTTTTAATTTTGTTTATCATCATGTTCGTCTCGCAATAACTTGTTCTGAAGGTGATAGTAATGCACTCTCTGTTGGTGTCAACCCTGTTTGAGGGTTAATATTTTGTGCTGTTTTTATTGTGGGTTGAGGTGTATTTGGTAATGGTGCTGCTTGTGGTTTACTTGTAAACCCAGGTGCTCCAGGTAGTGTTATATCTTTTAACATATTTGGTATTTGTTTTATTTTTTGTTGAATGAAACCTTCTTCTTTTAATGGCTGACCATTATCATCATAGATTAATCTACCTTCTTTATCTACTTGATAAGTTTCATTATCAGGGTTGTAGCCACCTTCTCTTTGTCCTGTTTCTTCATTAAATGTTTTAGGAAAAAATTTAATTCCATTATATTTTCCTATAACTTTATCTAATTCTCTTTGTGGAAATAAGAAAGATCGATTTGCTCTGTATCTAAACTCTTCATTATCTTTACTTAAATTTCTCATTTGATCTTTTACTGTTCTAACTTTACTTTCAAATCTAGGTTTAGAATAATTAACTGGAGTAAATCTTCCAGCTAATAAATTATTAATAATTTTTCTTGATGCACCTGACCTTTTCATAATTTCAAATATTTTAGATTTTTTTAAATCTAATAACTCTAAGTCTTTAATTCTAATATACATATCTTTTTGTATTCTATATGCTTCTTTTTGCATTTCATTAAATGTGTTGACCATGTCTGTTGGTGTTTTTTGTGCAAAGTCTTGCACACTGTAAAAACCTTCCGTTTCATCAACAGCTCTTAACAATCTATTCATTGTAGATGTGAAATATCTAAGATCTTTTTTAACATCAATTCTAATGATCCGTGTTCCAGTAAACAATGCTAGTAATTCATCAGACAAGTTAACTGGTTTACCACCTTTAGTTAAATCTTTTGATAGTGCATCACCTATCTTCTGACCACTTGTTATTATACCTGGCTTAACACCATCTAATACATAAGTTAATGATTTAATAAATTTATCTCCAAGATCATCTGATTGTGTATACACAGATCCTCCACCATCTTTTCTACCATTTCTAGTAGTAACATCTATAAATCTATCGAAACCTAAAGGTTCAGATATAAATGGTTCTAAAAATTTCATTACAGGACCCTCGTCTCCAAACATTAAATTCATAACAAATTGTTCTGTTTCTTGTGGATTTAAATTTTGTTGTTGTGCTTGTGCAAGTGCAGCATCTAATGGTTGATACAAACTATCGTAAGGACTAAAATATGAAAAATTAATTGCAGCACTCTCACCATCTTTCCAACCTTTAACGGCTAATAAGTTTGATGTTGCATCCCAAGATGCAGCTGATGATCTTTTGTATGCGTTCCACTGTGAATCTGTTGAGTTAGTTAAAAATTGTGAAAGTTCTGTAAACCCTTTTCCAACTGCATAACTAGTCATAAAAGCACCAGTCAATCTTCTTATACCCATCTGCTGTATTCCTCTATTAGGGTGTGCGGCTTCTTTTAAACCTGTGCTAATAATATTTGCACCTGTTCTAAGTATCTCTGCAGGGAAAGATATAAAGTTTCCAAGAGGTAGTTTTCTTAATTCTTGAATAACAGGAGGTACTTTACTATATGTTGGGTAAGTATTTCTTAAAAGATAAGCAGAACCTTCTTCTATTGCATCGTCAAATGTTTTTTTAACTCCTGTAATTTGATTAATAGGTTGAAATTCTTTGCCCATATATCTAAACCAATCTTTAACTTCATCTAAATTTTTTAAAGCCATTGATAATTGTGACTTACCATATTCAAAACCATAACCTTTCCATAAGTTATCACCACCTGCATACAATCTTGCAACTTTATCTGTAGGTGCCATCTTCATTAGTTTGTCAAACAAAGCATCTGTAGTGTTTATAGAACCATCTTTTATTTGACTTAAAACTGATTTCATTTCTGATGCTACAACGTTTTCATCCCACACACCTAGTCTAACTAATTTTTCAACATAGTTATTAAATTCTACTTCATCAATTTTATTACCACCTGCTTTAAATATATCTCTTGCAACAATTCTCATTGCATCTGTAACACTTGCTTTACTACCAACGTGACCATTCATTAGTGCAAAGAAAGAAGCTGATGTAACATTTCTAACTTGTGTTTGTGGTGAGTATAATGTTTTACCAATCTGTACACCAACCTTAGCTTGCAATGCGTGACGATAAAAAGCCATTTGTACTAATTTATCTAATGTGCCTCCCATACCTGCAAACCCTTCCACATATTCCGGTGAAGCCCATTTGTTTAACAATTGTGATTTCATTATACCTAATCTCGGAACACTTTTTATTTGTTGTGCACCAATAAAACCTGCGTTAACTGCATCTTCTACACTATTAAATAACCAACCATTTTTTAAACCGGACTGTGCTATATAATCTGCAGCTTTTTTATTAGCCATAGATGAAATAGCTTCTGATGTAGTATAAGCAACAGATGCTTTTAAATTTCTTTCAGGTCCTAATAAATTTTTAATTTCGTTTGGTAATTCTTCTCCTGTTTTTAAAAATTTAAATTTATCATTTTGTAATATACGAGTTCCTATTTCTTTTAATTGTTTTAGTGGTGCCTTACCTTCTGCTTTACCTGTTCTTAGTATATCTTCTGCATGCATTTTAGCAGATTCAACATAAGCTTGTTCTGGTTTTAATTTTGGAAAAGTATTTCTAGCAGACTCTCTTAAATTTATATTTTTTTTAATTACATTATTAACTAAATAGTCAACTGCTTTATTTAATACTTGTTCGTCCGGAACATACTCTGGATTTCTAAATGTTTGAAACGATCTAACTAAATACTTACCAATGTTATTTATTTCAACTGTTGCTAAATCTTTTGCTAACTCATCCGCTTCTCTACCTTTAGGTAATACTTTTTTAAACTCTCCAACAATGCTTTTAATATCTTTAGATAAATCTTTAGATAGTGCTTGTAGTTCTTGTGGTAAATCATTTAAACTTCTTTGTCCTTTTAAAAATTCATCAACTTGATCTAAAAAATATTTTTGCATAGGTTGTGAAGTAGTTGCTTTGTTGTAATCGTTTTCAAATTTTTTAGCTAAATTATATGCAGTTTTTTCTAAACCTTCGTATGTTCTATCTATTTTTCTAGCTCTACCTTTTATGTATAGAGATACTTGTTCACTAACACCTTCTATATCTTTTGGTTGTTTACCGTATGATCTAAACCAAGATAAAAAATTATCTATTCTTTTAATATTTCTATTTACTTTGTTAGGTGATGTAACCGATTGTAATCTCCATTTTTCAAAAGGAGGTAATTGTCTTACAATTTTACCAGACATACCTGATACCAACATAGGAGCTACCAATTTACTTACTGTAAATTTACTTGCTTTTTGTAAACCGTCTGCAACTTCTTTTGTTAATGGAGCAACAATTTTATTACCTAATAATAATTGTACGGGTTTAATTACAGTTGCATTAACTCCTTTTGCACCTAATTGTGCTGCACCTACACCAAATTTATTAACAAGTAATGGAGCTATCCCATACTTATAACCAAGTTGTGTAAATTTTCCAACCAATGGAAAACCCCCTCCAACTAACGTTCCTTCTGCACCATATTTAATTCTGTTTCTAAGTTCTGCTCCTGCTTTTTTTCTACCTGTTAAACCTTTTGTATCTTCTGGTTCTACAAAAAAAGATTCTCTTCCAGGATCAGATGCTAAAAAATCTGTAACACCAACAATCGTTGCACCTTCCGTTGCTCTTGATGCAATTTGACTTACTTTTCTAAGCCTACCACCCTTAACAGCATCTGCTGCTTTTTTCATTTTAACAACTGCCGGTATTCTTCCAGTAACTTTTGCAATTAAAGTTCCAGGTGTACCAAATTGTGTAAGTAAAGATGTAAGTTCCCCTCTCCATGTTTCAGGGCGAGTAGGTTGATTCTTTTCCATCATGTTTTCAAACTTAGTTAAAAAATCTGTATTAGCTGCAAGATCAGTTCCTGCAAACAATAAGGAACCCAAGCTATTTTGTAAATCATAAATACCTGAGGTAATACCTTTTGCTATCTCATCAAGACCAGTTGTATAATCTCTTTCTTGAGTAATTTCTTTATCATTTATTTTGAATGTAGGAGCTTTTGCATCTTCAAGTTTTTGTGCTTGTTTTTTAGGATCTTCTATTCCTACAATAGAATTAGCTAACCTTTTAGTGGGTTCTAATGTGTAGTATAAATCTAAAATACTTTTAGGGTCAGGCATCTTCAACCACTTCACAGGGTTTTTAGGTTTTGTTTGTGAAGATAATTCGCTTTGTATTTTAAGTTTAATCTGATCTAAATCTAAAGGTTGAGATTTTTTTATATCAACTTCTACTGCTTCTTCTTTATCGGGATCTTTAAGAAATCGTTCGTAGGCAGTTTCAGCCATGTTACGCCTCCGATGGTAATACTAAATTAACGCTGTACTTTTTGTTAAACTGAGTCACATCTTGTTGTGATGAAATCATAGCAAAGTCTTCTAATGCTTCCGCACTGTTTGACATTAACTCAACTATATCATCTGTAATTTCATTTGGTAATCTTGCTCTTAATTGATCATAGCTAATTAAATTATTTTTACCATCATCCATTGATCCTTGGTTCATGTTCATTGGTTCTTGAGGCATCATCATTGGTTGTTGAGACATCATTGGTTGTTGGGCCATGTCTACTCCACCACCCATTTGATACTCCGCTCTACCTCCACTTGAAAATTGACCAAGTATTTTTTTAATTTCATTAACAACATCTATAATTAATTGTGTATCACCCTCTTTATATTTACCTGGATTATCATCTTGTAGTCTTTCAGATATTGTACCAAATAAAGTTTGACCTTCACTTGATTTTATAAATATATCAATTGCACCTTCTGTTATTGGATTACTTTTCGTGTAATTATTTCTTTGAGTTTTTAATATATCTAATTCAATCATGTCATCATCAGTAGCTGTTCCTTCTTTTACTTTAGCTTCTATGTCGTATATTTTAGGAATTAAACCTTCTAGCTGTTTAGCAACTTCTATTTCTTTATAGGTTTTAGCTGGACCAGCTTCATTACCTGCTGCTTCTGATGCAATATCTATGTTTCCTTGTAAAAGTGTTTTAAATAAATCTGCTTCTGCTGCTTTCTTACTTAGTCTTTGTGAATCAATATCTTTAAATAATTGTTCTGTTGGACCTTTTGCTGACAAAGCTGCTGTTTGAAATATGTTTCCTGTTGATGGTCTTCCCATTAAATCTAAACCTGTGGACATTAAAAATCTATTGAAAGCTTCTCCTTTAGGTCTTTCAAAATATGGTTGATATGCTTCACGTACATTTGGGTCCATAGCTTGTTCTTGACTTTGTTTTACCAAATCTGCCATGTTGTAAGGCATAGTTCCTTGACTGTATTGTTTTCTTGGTTGATCTAACCCTGATGTAATACCAGTTCCTGTAGAACCACCTCTTCTAAACATCGGTCTTCTTAAAGTTCTATTCATATTAAGCGAAAGGTTTCCCACCTAGTGCGCCGTATATCCCTGCTCCAGTAGCTGCTGCACCTAGTGCAGTTTGTAGTGGTGATGGGTTAGGTACTTGTGTTTGTTGTGAACCTGATCCAGCCATTCCACCCATGATACCCGTAACGATATTAGCATAGTTTTGTATTTGTTCTTGTGGTTGATATGCAGCCATTTGATTTGCTTGTCTAGTTGCCTCTAAACCTGCTTGTGTTTGCGCTTGATTCAATGCGCCCAATGAACCTAAACGTGAAATATCTGTTCCTTGCATTCCTTGTAACTGTGATCCTAGTCCAGCTTGGAAGCCACCTAAACCTTGTTGTGCTCCAGCTAAACCTTGCTGTGCTCCACCTAGACCCATTTGTGCTTGCCCTAGACCAAATCTATTTGCAATGTCTTGTTGCCTTGCTCCCATTGCTTGATTGAAACCTTGATTTAATAAACTTGCTTGTAATTGTGCTCTGTTCATGTCAGATGATTTATCATATTCAGCCATTGCAACACCTTCTCTCCCACCACCGAAAGCTCCTGATGCTACTGCTTGATCTCTTAAACCTTGTTCTTGTACTGCTTTGTTTCTATCAAACTCTGCAAGTGATGCTTCCATAACTTGTGATTGATATGGTGACATGAATGATTGTGTCTGTGCAGCTGTTGGCGCTCCTAAAGATACACCACCTAATGTTTGACCAGCAGTTCTAAATTGACCTGCCACTCCACCTAATGTTGTACCAGCAGCTCCTGCTTGTTGTTGTGCTTGTTGTAAAAATGGTTGAAAAGATCCAACGCCTGATTGTGCTAAACGTTGTGCTTGTCCTTGTAATGCATCTTGTGCAGCAACTTTTGGAGCAAGTCCTGCTAAATTTTGTTGTCTTACTTCAAATGCTCTTGCAGCATCTTGTCTTGCTTTAAATCCTGCTGCGGTTTCACCTGCTGCTTTTGTTAAACTACCTACACCACCTGATACGACAGGTACACCTGTCATTCCTACGGCTTGTTTGGCTAAATCTGCTCCTATATCTTCTACGAACTTTGCTGGTCTTGATATTGTGGTTTGTGTCGACATTATAATACTTCCTCTAGTCTTTGTGATGTTTGAAACATTTCCCTAGCGCCATTTAATCCTTGCGATTCTTTTGATACTTCACCTCCGGATTCGAGGTTTTTCATCATGTTATACATGACTTCTGCTCCCTTGTCTATATCTCCTTCACCTGCATTTCTTACAGCATCAGCAGTAAATACAAATTCATTTTTTGATAATCTTGCAGGTACATCGTCTGCTCTTTCCATTCTACCAATAGGTACGAATCCACCTTCTTGTCTTAAATCCATTTCTTGATTATCCATATCTAATAAAGGCATAGTCTCTTTTGCAACTGGTTCTTTAGATCCTTCTGCATAACCTATTCTACCACCATCAGCAACAAATTGAGTTCCTCTAAATCTATTTGCTAAATCTCTTTTAAGTCTCATAGCTTGAACGCCTTCTAATCCACCAAAATCAGGACCAAGATTCATTGGTCCATCTTTCTCTTCTTCTCCTGGAAATAAGAAAGGTGCTAAAGTAGTTAAACCTAATCCTTTTGAAAAACTAAATTTATCATTTGTAAATGCTAAGGGGTTTTTTTTACTAAAAAATGTTTTAAACATTCCAGGTAATCCTTTACTTTTAAACATATTAGCTCCACCTCCTCCAAAGTAAGCCATACCACCTAATATAGCAGCTTTACCTAATGGAGATTTAGCAATCTTCTTAACTGCACGTGTTGCTTTCTTAACTAGTTTACCTAAAAAATATTGTTGTCTTCCTGTTTCAAGGTCCATGATCCCACCTTGATACTCCGGCATACCACCGTCCATGTATCCTGCTCTTGCTATTCCACCATCAGCTAAACCACTAAAATCAAATATAGAGCCCATGATTCTTGCACCTAGTCCTGAGTAATCTCTAGGGTCTACTTCCTCTTCTTCAGTTTCTTCTTTCACTGTTTCAACAATTGGAGGCACGTAGTTATCTCCTCCATCTCTATTGTTACCATCCATAATATCAATTTGTTCTTGAGTCTTACCTCTATTTCTTAAATTATCTAAATCTTCTCTTGATACATCACCTGTTCCTGCAAGATCTCTATAATCTCTTGCTTTTCTTAAAGTATTTAATGCTGTTACTTGTGTGTCTGGTCTTATTTTATCCGCTATCAAACCAGTTATTCCATACACAGGGGAGTTTACATCATATAAATTTGGTCTTGTAGACTCTATTGATGTGCCTTTATTACTTGTAAGAGTTGCTAACCCTTTATCTAAATCACTAAAATCATAACCATACGCAGGATTTTTTGCCATTTCTTTTGCAAGAGTTTCTGGAGTCAAACTATAGTCATCCATCATATCTACATATTGTTCTATGTCTTGATATTTTTGAAATGCTCTTTTGTTAGCTAAATCTATATTTGTTTTGTTTTGAAATTTTTTATTTTTCTCTTTTAGAGAAGAAAAAATATTACCAAATTTATCTGTTTTACTTTTACCTAAATCAGCAAGTTCTTTAGCTCTAGCTGCATCTTCTTCTTCTTTTTCTTTTATAGCTTTAGCTATTGCATCTGCTTTTTCTTTATCTGCTTTTTCTTTATCTGCTTTTTCTTTAGCTGCTTTTGCTGCAGCAATTCTTTGTTGTTCTGCTTTTTTTTCTTTTTCTTTTTGTTTTTTTGCAGCCTCTTCATCATAAGCACCAGTGTTATCTTTTCCTCCACCATATTGAGATGTTGAATCATCTTTAGGATTATTACCACCCTCACCACCAGTATCTCCTGGACCAGGTGTGTTGTTATTACCAGCATTATAACCACCAGATCCATCTCCTTGGCCACCTTCAGCTCCAGCATTACCACCACTTGTGTCAGAACCACCTTGTCCATCACTATCACCCCAACCATTTAAACTCATTACACCTGAGGGTCCTCTGTTAGGTTTACCATTTAAAGAGTTATGTAAATCTTTTTTAAGAAGTAAATCTTTTTCTGCTTTTGTAATATACGCTAATTTTGTTGTAGGGTGGTCAGGAGAAGACTGCCAATCTTTAGGTACAGTAACAGTTTTCTTTTTACCAAGATAGTTTTTAACACCACCTTGCATGGCTACTTTACCATTCTTTAACATCTGTCTTACCTGTTGTGCTCTTGTAATTGCCATTGTTCTATTTTATATAAATTTGCCTTAGTTTACAATATTATTAATCATCAGATGCAGCACCAAGTGGTGGCATTGCAGCTACTTTTATCTTTAAAGATCGTATAACGTCTTCTTTTTTAGTATCAGTAGATGGGTTTGCAATATCATCCTCTGCTTCTTTATCTGAATTATACTCTACGTTAGTTTTAGTATTTCTTAACACTACTTCTGTTTCACACTTAACAACTGGTACTTTCTTACCATTTATTTCTGTGTATGTTACTTCACCTTCTTCTTTAAACGCCATATTTTCTCCTTAATCTCTGTTAATTTCTAATAATGATGCCACAACATGTAATTCATTAGCATCAGATGCGGTAACTTTCAATATCTCATTTTCTAATAATACTAAAGGTTCTGTTAATAATTGTTCGGTAGTATTAGAAGCTATTGATTTAACTTTAAATAAACTAAATACAGCACTGGCTGCATTAGTTAATGTTGCTGTTATCGTTGCTGCACTTCCAGCATCGTTTGACACTAATAAAGATTTTACAATAGCTCTAGAATTACTAGGTGTTGTATATAATGTAGTAGCATTTGTTGTAGTTAAATCTACTTTTGCATTTGTATATATGTTAGCCATTAAACCAAGTAAACCTTTCTTGTTCTTGTTTTTGTTCGTTTAAAAATGTAGAGTTTAATTGTTCTACAATTAAACTAATTGCTCTGTTAATTTGTTTTTGGTTAGAAAAATCATATTGTTCTTTTGGTTCTGGTAATTTTACTACTACTTTAGCCATTATCTACGTCCATCTGGTTGTACATCTATTCTAAAAGTTCCAAAACGCCAAGACTCACTAACATTAGTATTTTCTATTTTTATATTAACAAACCTTCCTCTAGCTCTTGTGTCTTTTTTATTGGTAGAAGAATTAATTGTAAAAGGACTAAGTGCTGTTGTTGTTTCAGATTGTTGTGGATAACGTTTAACACCAAGTGTTACTTTTGCATTACCTTGTAGATCTTTAAAATCTGGTATAAATCTTCTCATAGCTAGAAACACATCTCCAGAAAGTGTAGATCCTGTAGATTTACCTTGAGCATTTTTTTGACTAGCTTGTAAATCAAAATCATATGATTTTACAAATGATGTAACTGTTGTTGTACTACCATCTGCATTAACTTGATCTGTACCTACTTCGTGTTCAAATAAAGTTGTTTGACCTAAACCATCTTCACCAATAACTTCAGGAAAACTTCCCGATGCTGAAGCATTTAATTTAGTTCCAAATGGTTTTGGATAAACTGTTGCATCAATCCAAGAAGTTCTAGCTTCTGTACCAATATACCAAACACCACCTCTTATTTGTTCACCATAATTAAATACAACATATTGATCATTGTAAGTAGAATTAGTTGACGGATAATACCAAACAACTTCTGTAAATTGATTATTTAAACCTGCACATACTTGTTGACCTTTTGTAGTATCAGCTTGATCATAAACATAGTCTTCAACAGAACAAGGTAATGATTTAACCGTACCATCAAACATAAAGAAACCATTAGGACTCATCCAAAACGCAGCACCATCAATTTCAATAACTGCATTTTTACCTATCAACCCACAGTTAGTGCCAACTTGTTCAAAACCAAAAGTAAAAGGTGCACCAATAAATTTCATGGTATACAATGCATTATCTGTCCAAATTAAAATAGCTTCTTTTGCTTTTAATGAACCCATAATTTTTGTACCATCTTGTAATCTTTGTGATCCAGCAGTATTAATTGCTGTTGGTGTGTAATCATTTATATCTTCTTGATCCGAAAATCTTATAAACATATCATCTTGAGTTGCTGTATTTCCTATAGTTGTTTCGGTTCCAAGATGAATTAAGTGACGTGTTGTAGGAGATACTAATGTAACTCTTGTTGCTGTTGGATTAGCTGATGTAGAAAATCCTGATGTAGTAGTTGATGCACGTGTTGTTAATCTTGCAGCATCTCCAGCGTTCCATGTAAATGTTTTACCGTTTGCAATTGTTGCAACCAATACTTGACCAAAATTACTTAATGACCATAAACCTGGTTCAAGAGATACTTCTGATGCTGAAGCGGCTTCTCCCCAATCAACAAAATCTGCAGCGTTAGTTACAATTGTACCACTTGTGTGTGTAGCTCTTATTGAACCATTTACAGCTCTTGTAATACCTGTTAAATTATTTGTTGATATACCTGTATAAGAAATTAATTCTTCATCAATTTGCACTCTTCCTGTTGTAGGAAAACCTGCAGTAGATGTTAAAGCTATATTAGATCCTGAAGTACCACTAGTATTATCGCCCAGTGTTCCATTTAATGTAGTTTGTGTAGCAGTAGAAACTACTCCATTCCATTCTGATATACCCCAACCATAACCATAAGATTGTGCAGCAGGACCAACTGTTTCATAAGGAATTATATCACATGATCCACCACCTGCAGCACCAGTTGTAGTTTGCGTTCCAGTTACAATTGCAATTAAAGATGAAGTAACTTTTGTAACTTGAAATAATTTATCTTCAAATGCTGCATTTGTTAAACCTATACCAGGAGGAACACTTACATTGTCTAATAAAATAATATCACCTGATTGTAAATTATGTGCTGAAGAAAAAGTTATTGATACTTCTTTAGATGCATCGGTTGCGGACATTGTAACACTACTAATTGTAGATTTTACAGGAGTAATATCATGAAGTTGTCCTTCAAAATATAAAAGTAAAAATTTATCTGTACCAATTGCTATATACCTGTTTCCCGCCAAATCAACAAAAGCAAACTGACGTCTTGCAACACTAACTATAGTATCAGAAACTAATGAAGACCAACCACCAACTTTTTCTGGTAGTCCATATCTAAATCTAGTGTTATCGCAATCGACCCATCTATTTTCTGCACCTGATTCGGTGTCTTGTTTATCAATTCCAGGTAAGACTTTAAAGTCAATTAGAGCCATGGTTCGTGGTCCTATATGTTATCTTTGTATATCCAGCCTCTTGTAGCGTTTACATATACTAAAGTAAATGCAGCTCCATTTGTGGATAATACTAAATTACCGGCATTCCCTAAAATAGGTTGACTATTTCTATTGATAGTTAAGTTGTTTGATCCAAAACTATTTCCACTATCTATAAATGTAACTTCATTTCCTATTGCAGGTGAAGCTGGTAGTGTTACTGTAACTCCTGTACCAATACCACTTCCTGAAGTATTAATTAATAATTGATCACCATTAACTGCTGTATAAGCACCGGGTATTGTATAATAGCCTTTTGTAATAGGTCCTGAACTGATGTTAGTTCCGTCAGAATATAAAACTATTTTAGCTCCTACTGGAATAGTCACTCCTGTTCCTGAAACTGTTTTAACTGTTAATGTATAATTAGATGAAGATCTAGCTGTTGCATCTTCTACAATAAAAACTCTTTCTGCAGAGTCGGGCATAGTAACAACTCTGTTTCCAGTTAAAGTTCCTGTAAATTTATAGTATAAATTTTTACCATTTGATACAGCAAACGTTGAAAGAGCTAATGATAAATCAGCTGCTGCTATACTTTGAGTAAAATATCCAGATGCTGCTTGTTCTAAAATTTGTAAATTTGTATTAGTAATTGTACCCCAAGTACCTGCTTTTTCACCTGTTGTTATTAACTCTAATTTTAAATCTGTTGATGTACTTGATGCCATTTTTCTCCTATGGGTTTAATGGATCTATTGGGACCCAAACCTGATTCACACCTGGCGGAATCGGATTCCATGTTATAGCACTTACAGGGTTTGTTGCAACATTTAATTGTATGCCAGTTGGTACTATTAATTGATTAGGAATAGGACCAATATTACCTATTGTTATATTAAATCTATTACCGGATACAATAACTGTAGGACTGACTTGACTACTTCCAATGTCAGAAAAAGTTGTTTGTGCAAATGTTGTAGTTCCAAAAAACATAATTTATCCTTACGGTGTTGAAAGATTTCTCCAAACTTGACTTACGTTAGGATCTATCTGGTTCCACAATCTAATTGTTGGCTCTGTTGTTCCAATTTTAAACTCTGTTCCAGTTGGCACTATACCAGCTTTTGCAACAATTGTCACTGATCCAGTAGATAGGTTATATCTATTGCCTGTTATAACTGCTGTTGCATTTGCTTTGGCTGTTGCATTACCTATTGATAAATTAAACCTATTTCCTGTAACTGAAAAGTTTGCATCCGCTGCAATTGTAACTGTACCTGTTCCAATATTTAACCTATTACCATTAGGTAGAACAACTGCTTTACCGGTTACGGTTACATTACCAATTGATGTATTAAATCTGTTTCCTGTTACTTGAGCCGTGGCCCCTGCTTTGGCATTTACTGTACCTGTTGCAATGTTTAATTGATTACCTGTTGCTAGAACAAGTGCTTTTGCAACAATAGTTGGATTACCTGTAGTAATATTAAATCTATTACCCGTTACAGATACATTAGCATCAGCTGCAACAGTTACATTTCCTATAGACGCATTTAATCTACTACCGGTTGGTACTACTCTTCCACTAATAGAGAATGTAACTGAACCTGTGCCTAAATTATATCGATTACCTGTTACAGGTACGTTAGCGCCTTCTTTAACGGTAACGTTTCCTGTAGTTAGATTATATCTATTGCCGTTTGGAAGAACTAAAGCTTTACCAACTACGGTTATATTACCGATTGATATATTAACTCTAGAACCTGTTACGGCTACGTTCGCATCGGCTATACCTATATCCGAAAATGGTGCTTGGGAAAAGGTAGTAGTGCCGAAGAACATGGTAGATTACTACCAGTCTTTAGTCTTCGATGTAAGTTCTGGTGCTTTTTGACTTTCGATTTGTGCAGATAAGTTTGATTGCATATCTTCTTCCGTTGTATCAGAATGTTCTAATACGCAGGCAATTGCACTTTCTTTAGTCATAGCATCAAAACCCATACCTTCAGAACCTGCACAAGATCCATACATAGTTGCAGAGTACTCTCCGTCAACTGCTGTATATCTCCAGTGAATAGTTTTTACTTTGTTTTCTGAGTCCGTCTCAAAATTTGGGAAAGACCATTCGTATGTTGTTGCCATATTATTTTCTCCTTATTATGGTGTTGTTGTTTCTGTTTCTTTTAATGGTTCAACAATTACTTTACCATTTTCATCTGTCCATTCAGTATCGTACATATGTTGGTCTTGTCTTTCGCCAATAACCATCCATGAAATAGTATCGTCACAAGTATTATCTTGTGCTGTAATTGTTAAAGTATTTCCAGATACAGAACCTTTTACTGCTGTCCATCCAGTTTCATTAGATGTAAAGCATTGAATTTCTCTATTTAATAAAACAAATGTTCCATCACTCATTTCAGAATTTGTATCTATATTAATAGTTGCTGTACCATTAACTAAATCTATTTTACCTCTATAAATATTATCTGCTTGAGGTGCTTCTACAAAAGAATGAACAAGGTTATGTGTTTCTTTTTTAGATGGTAAAGGATGGTCAATTATAAATGAACCAGAACCTTTTGAAATTGAACCACTTACACTAAGATTGCCTGTTCCAGTAAGTGTCATTATGGTTGTTGTTTCGGTTTTATATCCACCATTATAAAAAGAATGCCATTTCATATCAGCTTTGCTACCATCATAAAGTAAACCAATTGCACCTAATGTAGTTGGATCTCCCCAAGCTAAACTTTTAAGTTTATTTATTGAATTACTCCAACCGCCTTGTGATATTTTTATATTAGTAACATGAGCATTTTGAGTTGGTGTATCTACTTGAAGTTTTACACTTGGAGCTGTAGTTCCGATACCAACATTTCCTGCTGATGTAATTGATGCTCTAATACCTGCATTTGTTGTAAAATCCATTTGATTTGTATTATGAAGATACCTAATTCTACCTACATCATTATTTCCATCGTCTCCAAAATATATAGCTCCTTCATTACTATTCCCAGAAAGTATGCTTATTCCTGCATTAGCACTACCTTCAACTACTAATTCATTTGCAGAAGCATGAACACTTGAACTACTTTCTCCTGTTTTTACATGAAGTTGACCTAGAGGTGCAGTTTCGCCAATACCAACATTACCAGAACTGTCGATACGCATTGCTTCACTTCCATTAACGTATGTTCTTAAAAAGTTAGAACCATGATTGTAATTTAAAGAACAAGGTACTCCTCCATCATCTCCAAAACCAAAATAAGCATTTTCATTATTTGGTGAAACAATTAAAACTCCTGCGTCTCCACCAGAACTTTCGTTACCAACAATCAAATTGTAAATATTGCCATGACCAGTAGATGATGTGTTCCCAATTCTAACTCGACCACTAGGTTCTACTCTCATTCTCTCAGCATTTACTCCAGCATTAGCTGTACCAATAGTAAAAGCAGACGACATATCTGTACTTGTATTATTAGTAGCAACAAAACCAATTTTACCCATAGCTTGGTCATTACCATCTGCTCTTTCTCCATTAAAGGCAATATTAGTTCCAAAACCAGCAGCAGCAGTACCAGAAGTATTGTGTCTTATCTGCATTATATTTGATGCTGAATTTGTGTTTGAAGAACTTAATTTTACATCTATAGGTGCAGAACTTTCTGTTGTTCCAATACTTAAACCAGTATCAGTTAATTTCATTCTTTCACTTGAGTTAGTCCAAAATTCTAAAACATTATTACTATGTTCATATCTTATTCTGCCTATATTTCTGCTATCATCATCTCCAAACCAAATTTCGTTTGTTGCAGTATTCCTACCTATAGTTTGTAATATACAACCATCAGTATCATTATTTTCTATTGTTAATACAGTACCATCATAAGGCGACCAACTTTGAGAAACATCATCAGCAACAACATGAAGTTCAGAACCTGGTGCTGTAGTTCCAATACCTACATTTCCTGATGAATTAATTCTAAAATACTCTGTTGAACTACTTGTTCCTGTTCCATTTCTTGAACCAGTAGAATATGACAACTCTGCATTTTGATATAAAATTTGACCAACTTTATTTCCAGTACCATTGGTATCTTCCATATAAATAGTAGGTGCTTCATTAGAAATTGTAAATGCACCTGGTCTTGAATTAAATGGTGATGTAGTACCAATACCAACACTCTCCGAACTATCTATAGTTATAGCAACTGAAGTTGCATTGTCATCGATCCCCGCTGAAGTAAACCCGGTAACCGAACCTGCGATAGCTAATGTAGCTCCACTAGGTATAGTAAAGGTGTCACCGCTATCACCTAATGTAATAGCGGTACCGGATCGTGGACTGATTTTATTTACTTTTACTTCACTCATTTAGATTCCGATTTAACCTCTTCTTCCTTCATTTCTTCTGGTAGATGTTTTTTTAAAATATCTAAATAATGTTTTGACAAGATATCGTTATGAGCAAATTTTAGCTTTAACTGATTTTGATCTTGACTAATTACTTGGATATTATTTAACGCAACTTTACCTTCATCAGAAAGTTTAGTTTCATCATACTTTTTGTCGTCTATAGTTATCATGTTTTCTCCTTAAAATTACTATATATTATCTTGTGTCAATTTAAAAGCGTCATAAGCATCTTTAACATCTTGTGTCCAAACTGCGTTACATACTGCTTGAACTTCTGTGTGTTCTGCTGATATGTCTGCGTCTGGAGATAAAGCATGTCTATGATACTTTCTTGATAATTCTTCGCCATCTTCGATAACTACAGTATCTGTTCTTACTTGAACTGATTTGTATTTTCCGACCACTTCGATTTTACCAATCTGTGTCTCTTTAGTTATTGCCATGTGTTGTCTCCTTGTGTGTTGTTAATCATTATGCTGTTTTGTACATTGCAAATCCTTCAAAGTATGTATTATCTGCAACGAATGATGTGTTTAAATATCCTGTTGTGCCTCCTCCACCTGTCATAATCCAACCTACACTTACAGTTGCACCACCAAATTCAATACCTTGAATATGTGCAGAGCTTCCAAGCCTGTACGCATGAATTTGACCAGAACCAAATCTATCTCCTCCTGAAGCACCATTAAAAGGAAGATTTGCTATTTTAGTATATGCACCAGATATGTCGCCTTTAGAGGAAAGTGATACACTAAAATAAATAAAAACTGTTTCTCCAATTTTTCTATACCAACCAGTTTGATTGCTATAAACTGCTGTTGTTTCATTACCTAATTTTGGCGACCAAGTTCCTTCTTCATAATCGTCTAATTTGTTTGCTGCACCTGTGCCACCAATGAAAGCACCACCACCTAAATAGAGGTCTTTAAATCTTGAAGATGATGAACCCAAATCTTTTCCATTATCAGCAGTTCCACCTGTAGATGTTGATGGTAAAATAGCATCAGTAATTAAATGTAACCCAGAGCCATTACTAATTGGTGTTCCTAAAGCAATACCAGTTGATGTGCTTGATATTCTACCAATTACTGTATTATCTTTTCTAAATTGTACTATTTCTCCATCAGATGATTTTCTATTAAATAGACCTACATAAGTTCCATCTGCTGTATGATAAGCTGCACCACTTGCTAATAAAGCATGACCAACATCATCACTAGCTTCAGTTGTTGTTGCAACAAAGAAATTTCCAGATGAGTCGATACGCATAGCTTCACTTCCATTAACATATGTTCTTAAAAAGTTAGAACCATGATTGTAATTTAAAGAACAAGGTACTCCTCCACTATCTCCAAAACCATAATAAGCATTTTCATTATTTGGTGAAACAAGTAAAACTCCAGCGTCTCCACCAGAACTTTCGTTACCAACAATCAAATTGTAAATATTGCCATGACCAGTAGATGATGTGTTAGCAATTCTAACTCTACCACTTGGTTCTACTCTCATTCTTTCAGCACTTACTCCTGCATTAGCTGTATCAATAGTAAAAGCAGACGACATATCTGTACTTGTATTATTAGTAGCAACAAAACCAATTTTACCCATAGCTTGGTCGTTACCATCTGCTCTTTCTCCATTAAAGGCAATATTAGTTCCAAAACCAGCAGCAGCAGTACCAGAAGTATTGTGTCTTATCTGCATTACATTTGATACTGAATTTGTATTTGAAGAACTTAATTTTAAATCTATAGGTGCAGAAGCTTCTGTCGTTCCAATACTTAAACCAGTATCAGTTAATCTCATTCTTTCACTTGAGTTAGTTCTGAAAGCCATTGTATTATTGGCAGGTTTATGAATAGTTACACCAGATGGTGGCGAACCAGTATTACTAGGAATATTTAAACTGTTACCTACAATGTGTCCATTGACATGAAGTAATTGTGATGGAGATGTAGTACCAATCCCAACTCGTTCTGAACTATCAATAGTTACAGCAACAGAAGTTGCATTGTCATCTATACCAGCAGAAGTAAAACCAGATACTGTAGCACCAGCAGGTACAGTAATAGTATCTCCAGATGCACCAATAGTAATTACATTACCTGATTCATTGATAATATTATTACCTGCTTGGTCTTGAATTGTATCTACTTTTAATATACTGCTCATTATGCGTTCTCCAATGTTGTAATTCTAGCTTCTAAACTTTCAATTCTAGTTATTAAGTCTTGAATTATATTTTGTGAAACTGTTGAACCATCATCAGTATTACCAGTTCCAGTATAAATTAATTTATCCCCAGTAAGATTTTCAACTTTTCTAATAACTTTAGTTATGTCTGCT
>WLWH01000954.1_pt1 | contig 21378 bp, 30 predicted proteins | sample 6712741 | NCBI WGS metagenome assembly WLWH01 (sample SAMN12718694, study PRJNA515312) | sponge metagenome | isolation source: marine sponge | host: Mycale hentscheli | place: New Zealand: South Island, Marlborough, Capsize Point | collected 2003-05-01
GGTAGGTAGCAAGTCCTTTGCTATATCACTGCTAAAGAAGCGTGGTCACTTAGACGCTAGCGGTAATTTGACTGCTAAAGGTAAGGCTCGTGATGTAATGACTGCAGAAGAACGTGCAATTGACAGAGCATCGCAAGAATCTAACAAACCAGCATCACAATACACGTACGATCCAACAACTAACAGAGCAACATTAAAATAATATGGCAATAATACAAAGTTATCCTACTGTAACACCTACGGCTAATGACTTAGTCCTTATAGTAGACACATCCGAAGATGGAAACCCCACTAAAACAGCTACGGTTTCAGATATTCAGTCAGCAACAGGTACAGTTGTAACTACATTAGTACCTTTTGTAACCACAGCATCGCCTGGCGGTTCTGAAACATACACAGCTTTAAATAACATCGTTAAAATAGGTTGGTCAGGTGGAAATGGCATATATGTTATAAATCTACCATCCGCTGCAACGATACCTTATAGAGTTATAAGATTTGTAACTAATGGAACATATCCAGGTGGAGGTGCTCATAAAGTGAGGTTTACCGCAACAGGTGGAGAAACTATAGATGGTGCTGCGTTTTTCGAAACATCTAAGGTTTACGAAGGAATAGCTGTTTGGTCTACAGGTACTGAATGGGTTATAATACAAGCAAAAGCACATTAAAAAATAGAATATGGCAATAGTATATAGTTATCCAAAAGTAACATCACCATTAGCTACAGACGTACTGGTATTAACCGATACTACTGTAACTGCTGGTAAGAGAAAGAATAAGACTAAGAGTATAGCTATGTCTGATGTAGCTACTTATGTAATAGATAGTAAAAGCGGTATCACTGGTACAGGTACAATAAATAAATTCCCAATATTTACAGCAGCAACTGTAATTGGTGATTCAATTATAACTCAAGCAGCTCTTGGTCAAGGCATAACAGTAGGTGGAAATCTTGATGTAACAAACGATACTAATCTTCAAGGAAGTCTATTGGCTGATAGCTTAGAAGTAACTAATGATTCAGTATTTACAGGTTCTGCTAGATTTAACAGTACAATAAAAGATACATCAGGTGGTGTTGGTACAAACGGTCAGGTATTAACATCGACTGGAACAGGTGTTGCTTGGACTACAGACGCAGGAGGTAGCGTAACTGGTACAGGTACCACTAACTATATAGCTAAATGGAACACGTCTAGTTCTATACAAGACAGTATTATATTTGACAATGGTACAAATGTAGGTATAGGAACTAATAGCCCTAACTTTTTATTAGACGTAGAAGCACAAGGGGCTGACATGAGAGTGTTTAATCTTACATCAGATGCTAATACCGATGTTTATATTAGAACAACAGGTACAGCAGCTAGTTCTAGAATTTTATTTGGAGATAGTGCAGACCCTGATGTTGGAAATATAATATATAGACATAACAGTAATAGTTTAGCTTTTGCCACTAATAATTCAGAGAAAATGCGTATTACCTCTGACGGTAACACCGGTATTGGTACTACAACTCCACAAGCTAAATTGCATGTAAATGGTCAAACAGCATTTTTAGTTACAGACGGGAACGAAACAGGTTTAGAAATAAACAATGGATCATATATATATAAAATAGGTGATATAAGCGGGGGTGAAAACCAAGCTTATATGCAAATTGATTCTGCTGCTTCAAAAGCGTTTTTCCTTAATTCTAACGTCGGTATTGGAACCACTAGTCCTAGTCAAAAATTACATGTAGAAGGCAATGTGTTAATTAATGGAGCTGCGCCTTACGTTTCGATAAAAACCACCCAAACAGGAACACCTGATTGGAAAATATATAATTCATACAATTCTGTTGGTGATTTTGCAATAGTGGGTGGAAGCTCAGGTGGCAATAAATTTAATATTCAACCAAACGGCAACGTGGGGATTGGGACTACTAGTCCTGCTTCAAAACTAACAGTAACAGGTGGTGATGCAGAAGTAACAGGATCTGATAAAGGTTTAATATTAGAATCACCAAACGGTACAAGATATAGAATACAAGTAGATAACTCAGGAAATTTAACAACAACAGCAGTATAAAATAAAAAAAATGATAACATACGATTGGAATTGCAAAACAGTAGACGTAGTTCTACAAGAAGAAGGTTTAACAGATGTAGTGTATAACGTACACTGGATTGTAACAGGAACTTCAGATACTTATTCATCAACTAGTATTGGTACACAAACTGTAACACTAGATGAATCAACACCATTTATACCATTTGCAGATCTAACTAACGATATAGTAGTTGGTTGGACTAAAGCTGCTATGGGCGAAGAACAAGTTGCTTCTATTGAATCTGGTATAGCAGATGCTATTGAAAAAGAAATAAATCCTGTAACTGCTACAATGCAGTTGCCTGGATAGGTAAATATCACTAAAACCAAGTGAGTATATAAGATATACCCGGCACGGGTGAGTGCAAACCAAATATTAACATAAAAACCCAAACCAATGACGTTTTATTACGAGACTAATTCGTGGACTAGTCAACCACAACCAGATGAAAACCGAATTAAACTATGGAACCATATTGCTGAAAAAGCTAATTGGCGCATTGTTCAATTACCAAACGGTTATTACCAAACAGAATATCAAGATCTTCAAATAGAAGATAAGTGGCACGATGTAACACGTCGTGAAACTATGGAAGCTGCAGAAACAGCTATTGATAAAACTGTTGAACACTACAAAAAGAAAGTTGAATTTATAAACGGACCTAAAGTAGTTAAGACCTTTAAATAAACCAATACTTAAATTTAATCTAATCAAATCATGTCAGACGCAATAGTCAAAAACCTTAACTTTGGTGAAAACGCTAGAGTTAACGTATTTAAAGGAATTGAAAAACTAACGCACGCTGTTAGTTCCACACTTGGAGCTAGCGGCAAATGCGTTATGTTAGAGGATCACACTGGAAGACCAATCATAACCAAAGATGGTGTAACAGTTGCAGATTCTATAATACTGCGAGACCCAGTAGAAAATATGGGTGCAACGCTTTTAAAAGAAGCAGCTCGCAAAACAGTGCAAGAAGCCGGTGACGGTACAACCACTGCTACAGTATTAGCACACGCTATACTTAGTCAAGCTTACAAAGTAGCTGATAAAACAAACTCAAGAGAGTTAAAAAACGGTATTAATTCAGCTGTTAAAAAAACAGTAAGCTATTTAAAAACTTTATCAGTTGATGTCAAAGATAAAATGATTGATCAAATCGCTACGATATCAACTAACAACGATCCTGTACTTGGTGAGATTATAGCCAATGCTTTTAGAGCAGTAGACAATACAGGTGTAGTTATGATGGAAACAGCTTCAGATGGTGTAACACAAGTAGAAGTTGTTGATGGTGTTCAATATGAAAAAGGTTTAAAAAACTCACACTTCATAACTAATCAAGCAAATAAAACTGCTGAGCTAGAAAAGCCATTAGTGCTTTTACTAGAATCACCAGTTGATACAATTAGGCAGATTCAGTCTGTGCTAGAGCATGTAATAAAAAACAACAAACCTTTACTTATTATAGGTGATTTAGAACAAGGTGTTTTATCCGCTCTAGCTATGAATAAAATGAAAGGCAATATAAAAGTAAATGTTATTGATGCTCCAACATATGGGATCAATAAGCAGCAGATGCTACAAGACCTTTCGCTATTAACCGGTGCTGTTATTATCAACGAAGACTTAGGCGATGATATGGATATGATACAGCCAGAACACTTAGGTTCTTGTGTTAAAAGTGTTACATCACACGAAGACACAATATTGCAGGTTGAAGAGTCACCACAAGAGGTTTTAGATGTTATACAAGAGCTAAAGCAAAGTATACTAAAAGAAAAAAACCCTAATAAACTTATTAAGTTTGAAAAAAGATTAGCAATGCTATCAGCTAAAATAGCTATAGTAAAAGTAGGTGCTAATTCAGAAATAGAATTAAAAGAAAAAACAGATAGAGTAGAAGATGCTATCTGTGCTACTAAAGCTGCTATCAAAGAAGGGATTGTTCCTGGTGGTGGTATTGCTCTATTAAATGCTGCAACAAATATAACGGCTAAGTCAATAGGTGAAACAGTTTTACTAGAAGCTATAAAAGCGCCTTTTAAAACTATACTAGATAATGCAGGTGTTGAACACGTAGACGTTCCATCTCGCAAAGGACAAGGTTACAATGTGGTTACAGGAAAAATGGTAAATATGATCAAGTCAGGTATTATAGATCCTCTGCTGGTCACCAAGAGCGCTCTTCAAAATGCAGCTTCCGTAGCAACAACGATATTATCTACAGATTGTGTAATTAATAATTTAAGAATTGATGAAAGCAATAGGTAGAAATTTAATAATAAACAAAACAAAAGAAGGGACCACTAAAACAAAAGGTGGTCTTTTACTTGCAGAAAACCAACGTGAAGATATACGTTATGTAAAAGCTACTGTAGTATCCGCAGGAGATGAAGTAGCTGGTGTAAAAACCGATGATGTTATTTATTTTGATCGTCACGCTGGTCATAAAATTGAAGTTGATAATAAGTCTTATCACGTTATAAAATCAGGCGACATTGTAGTTGTATTATGAGAAGGTTAAATGCTAGTGACATTAGAGAGCTAAACCTTTTAAAACACTACCGCATTATAAGAAAATGGGCCTGCAAAAATAATGATTTAAACGATGCAGACTTAGAACTTCTTATATACCTTGATTGTATGGAGTTTTTCACTAAGAAAGACTTTGAAATGGGTGTTTACTCTTACAGCTGGGATAACCGGCGTTGGAATAGACTATTAAAAGAAGGTTGGATAGTTGTATGGAGACATAGAAACAGAACAACACAGAAATACCATATATACAAAGTATCTTTTAAAGGCAAGCAACTTATAAGTAGAATATACAGAATAATGCTAGGCGAAGAAGATATAAATACAGGTAGACGCAATAAGATAATTAATGGTGATACATATACTGATAAAGTTATGACAAAAGCCATTTATAATGTAAACAAAGATAAAGACAGATAAAATGGGATATGTAAGTGACGCGCAGCGAAAAGCTGTTCACGCTAGTAAAGCAGACGGTGGTAAAGGTGCACCAGCTAAAATGGAAGCACCACTAGAATTTAATGCAGGTCTTAGAAAGGCTTCAGCTGACGGAAAGTTAGATAATAACCCTAAATTTAAAGCTGCTGTTGACGCTGCTCCTGTGAATATGAATTATGATTCACCAGCTAAACAATTTGCGCCTGTACCAGCAGCTCCAGTAAGACCAGTTGGTAATGTATTTTCACCACAAACGCAACAAGTTGCAAATCAAATGTACGGTGAGGAAATACCTGGTTCTTATGACAGAGCTTTACCACAAGGTATGTACGCAACAGCTCAAGAAGCTATTACAGCAAAAACAAACTCTCGTATGGCACAAGCTTTAGGTGGAGCATTATCACCTTTTAGCAAAAAAGGTTGTAAATATAAAAAATAAAAAAATGAAAGACATAAAACAATTAAAAGCTGATTTAGCAGGACAAGTAGGTGAAAACGCTATTTGGGACGGACCATTAAGTAAAGAAGGTTTTCCAATGGGTGTTGGTAACAGTAATGGTATTACAGGTATGGAAGTATCTAAATACCCTTGTAAGTGTGACCCAGGAACTCCTATAACTTCTAGAGCTAAAGTATATAAATAATTATGGCAAGTAAATTTTCAACGCCTTTTATGGCAAAATCACCTTTATACGGAGCTTATGAATCTGGAGCTGGAGGTAAAGTGTATGTTTCTAATAGACAAGCTTTTGAAAAACTTCAAGACGATATAGTTTCTGGAACTAAATCTGCTATTGCCGGAGAAGAAAAAACAGCTTGCGAAAAAGGAGCTAAAAGCTTTACAAAAGATGGCGCTACTTACGATTGTCCTTCTAAAAAAAATAAAGATATTACTGAATCTACAAAAAACACATCTTCTAATACATCAAAAGAAAACTATGGAATGTCAATTGGACCTGCTATGCTAGGTGAATGCCCTAAAGGTAAAGTACGTAGTAAAATAAACAAAAAATGTGTATCTAAAAAAGGTGCAGGAAAAGAATACGATAAATAATATATAAAATGGAAAAAGGACATTACGGAAAATACACAGGTAATGCTAGATGCTGTATGGATCACGCTCATACAAAAGTAACTGCTAGCAACTACAAAGCTACAGAGCGTGATGATGCTGCTCATATAGACTATTTAAAGCAAGATATTAAGTATGACGCTAAACATGGGCACAGCGATGCTAATATGACTGCAGATGAAAAACACATCTCTAAGCTTGCTGGAGATATGAAATACGATAAAAAACACAATTCACCAGCGGCTAAACACTGCTTTTAAAAAAAACAAATATGGGAACATTTATGTCAAAGTGCGATAGTTCAGCACTAAATTACGGGAAATCAAAAGAACTTACGCCTGAAGAGCTTAAAAAACTAGAGTCTATGAAAAAGGACAAAAGCCCTTTAAAGCAATCATATGAAGAAGCTATGGCTTCAGCTAAAGAAAGAGATTTAAAAGATCCAAAATACCTAGCAGAGATTGCAGAAAAAAGAAGAAAATCAGATTTAAAAAAAGGTCTTATAGATCCAAAAACAGGTAAAAGAAAAAAAGAACATACATTTGATTACAGCTCCATTAGAGGAAAAGACCCAAACGTAATTATTGACAGAAAAACTGGAGATATAAAGGTTAAAAAAAGTAAAGGCTTCGGTTTTCTTCCTGCTGGTAATATAAAAGAAAGCAAGATTGCTGCTAGACAGGTACCAGAAAATTACGAAGGCTATTTAAATTTTAAAAAATAAACAGATTAGAAAAATAAAACCAATAAAAACAAAAAAATGTCAAAATTATTAAAACTAACAAACACTGACGCTACTTTTGGAGGAAATCCAATAGTGTTAAACCTAGACAGTATAATAACTGTTTATCCAGATGCTACTAACTCTAATTGCTTTGTTATATTTACTAGCAGCAAAGGTAATGGAGGAAGTGGTTCTACAAAAGGAATAGGAACATTTGTTGTGTCAGGAGACACTCACAACAACTTTGCAAAAGAAATTAATTCAGCATTAACGTCTGCTCCAGGTGGTTCAGTAATAAAATTACATACTAAAGGACAGGTTGATACATTTACAATAAATCAAGCATAAACAATATAAAAAAATGGGATACTTAAAATTAACAAACGTTGACCCTGGTTACAAAGGAGGAAACGACATAATAATAAACTTAGATAACATAAATTACTTTGAAGCGGTTTCTACTTTTGGAGTTAGAGTTTATGCAACAACTACAGAATATGATTCTGGAGCTAGTGATTATACTAACGGAGGATTTATTAGCGTTAGTGGCGCAGACGCCGCTGGAGTACTAAACATGGTTAAGCAAATAAACGACGCTATAACAGCTGCTCCAGGTGGACCTGTAGTTCCACTTAATACAACACTTCAAGTTTCCACTTTTTCATTTGGAGTTTAATGAAATCAAAAGGTTTAGGAGACAGCGTAGAGAAGTTTACTAAAGCTACTGGTATCAAAAAAGTAGTAGACACAATGAGCAAGGGGTTAAACATCCCTTGCGGTTGTGCTGCTAGAAAAGGAGCATTAAATAAAATGTTTCCATACAAAAACTAATATGGCTTTTAAACTAAACGCACCATTTCCAATAGACAATACTCCAATATATCAAGTAGATATGGAAGAAGGTGTTATGGGTAAAGCCAATAACAATGGAACTATTATTATAAATAAAGACGTTCCAATAAATAAAATCCAGGACGTTGTAAACCACGAAAAGGTTCATATAGATCAAATGAAACGTGGAGATCTAGATTACGACGATAAATACGTATACTGGAAAGGTAAAAAATATTCAAGAGCACAAATGCAAGAAGGTGCTAAAAATCTGCCTTGGGAAGCTGAGGCTTACAGAAATGCCTAAAAAGAAATTTAAAGATACTAAAGTTGGTCAGTTTTTAAGTAAAGCTGCTCCAGGTATATTAGGAACTGTCGGTGATGTATTACCAGATCAAGGTTTATTAGGTGTAGTAAAAAACCTAATACAAAAAGAAGATCCAGTAGTATTACCACCAGAAGATAAAGAAAAAGCTTTAAAGCTATTAGAAATGGATATGGTAGAAATGCAAGAGATATCAAAAAGATGGGGTAGTGATATGAAGTCTGATTCTTGGCTTTCAAAAAACACGCGTCCAATGACGCTAATATTTTTAACTGTATCTATGGTATTTTTAATACTATTAGATAGCTTTGAAATAGATTTTAGTGTAGACTCAGGTTGGGTTGATCTTTTAAAATCACTTTTAATTACCGTTTATGTAGCTTACTTTGGCTCACGCGGTGCAGAAAAATTTAAATCAATAAGTAACAAATAAAAATAAATAAATATGGGACAATACGGTAATCAACCGGACTTTGCAGTAAAAGCTGTTTCAGTAAATGTAGCCGCTGGAGCTAGTGGTCTTGATTCTGCTGCTTTGTACATTGGTACAAGTGGTGATTTAGAAGTTCAACCAGTTGGTAACGCTGCAGGTAGTACAGTTGTGTTTAGAAATATACCTAGTGGTAGTTTTTTACCAGTAATAGTTTCAGCTATTATATCAGGAGGTAATTCTACTGCACAGGACGTTGTAGCATATTACTAGTAACCTATGGGTACAACTACGAAAGAGATTGGTTCTAGCTCTTTCAACGATATGATAAGTAGCGTTGACAGAAGAAGTGAATACGTAGAAAACCGAGCTGGAGCAAACGTAAGGCTCAATAACTTTTTAACACCATATACACTAGATGATAAATCTAGTATTTTAAACGCGCCCTGTGGATACAGTAATGGCGTGTATGCTAGTTTAAGGCCTGTTGAAACTTTTGGTCCAGAATTAATTACTAATGGCGATTTTGCAACTGATAGCAATTGGACTAAAGGAACTGGTTGGTCTATAGCAAATGGAAAAGCGTCGAGAACAGCGCAGAGTGGCTCAACTGCTTGTGACCAAAGTATATCTTTGATAGCAGGTAAAAAATATAAAATAGTATATACTTTAACAATAAGCGCAGGTAGTTTTAATGTAAGATTTTCAGGAACTACAAACGTAAACGGTTTATCAAGAACAACAAGTGGAACTTATGTTGATTATTTAGTAGCAGCAACAGGTAATAATACATTTAGATTAGTTGGTGCAGATGGAAGTTTTGTTGGAAGTATTGACAATGTAAGTGTAAAAGAAGTAACAGACGCAGATTTTGACTTTACCAGAGGATCTGCAGCGACGCGCGTTACAAAAGACGGGCTAATAAAAAACGTACAGATACTAAGTGGGAATTTGGTACAAAACGGAGATTTTAGTGAAATAGGGAGTGAGTTAATTACTAATGGAGATTTTTCTAATAATGGTACAGGTTGGAACTATCAACTTGGTTGGACGTTTAGCAACAATCAAGCACATTTTGAAAATTTAGGTACAAGCAATAGAAATTTATGGCAAAGTCCACTTGTTAGTGGTAAATTTTATAAATTAACTTTTGAAATAACATCAATAACATCTGGTTTTATAATAAACGCAAATTCATCAATTACTGATGATACACAATTTTCAACAGTTGGCATTCATACTCAATATTTTAAAGCTGATAATGTAAATTTATATTTAAAAGCAAGTTCAGATGCAAACCTTTCTATAGACAACGTATCAGTCAAAGAGGTCGGACAGAATTGGACTTTTGGTACAGGGTGGAGTATTGAAGATGGTGTAGTAAGTGCTAATGCACCAACAGGTAATTTAGACCAAAGCTTAACAGTAACAAGTGGCAGTAAATATAGAGTTACTTTCACAATATCAAACTATGTTAGTGGGGATATACGTTGGAGGTTTACAGGTACGAGTAATGAAAACGGAACTTTAAGAAGTGCTAATGGTACTTATACAGAAGAAATAACTTTAACAAATAATCAGTCTGTTTTTAGATTTCCCGCAACAGGTGGTGTGATGGATATAGACAGCATATCAATAATAGAAATAACAGACGATACAGACTTACCAAGAATAGATTATACAAATGGAACTGGGAGTTTGTTGTTAGAACCGCAGAGTACTAATTTATTTCCTTATAGTGAAGATTTTACACAATGGACTTTAGGTACTAATTCTACTTTAACTTTTGAAAGTAATGTTATTGCACCAGATGGAAGTTCAGGAGTTTATAGATTACAAAACCCACAAACAGGCTCAACATTTTTATCAGGAGGGGTTATAAATTGTAGAAATTTTAGTTTATTTGTTAAGGCAGTAACGGAAGGTGTTAATAATCAATTTAATTTAGACGCTTCTGGTCAACCTACTGACACTAAAACTGCTACAACTCAATGGCAAAGATTTAATAGAGATTTTGGAAGCCAAGCTAATTATAATTTATCTATCAATAATGGAATAGACAACTACGCTTCTGATATATACATTTGGGGTGCACAAGCAGAAGTATTATCTTACGCAACATCTTACATACCTACAGCTGGCTCTACTGCCACTCGTTTAGGTGAAACTGCAAATAACGCAGGTGATGTAAATGTTTTTAACAGCGAAGAAGGTGTATTGTATGCAGACATAAGTGCTTTATCTGATGACCAAACAAATAGAAGAATAACTATTTCTGACGGAACTAACACAAATAGAGTAGTAATGGGATATAACACAAATTCAAATCAAATATTTTATTTTGTTGTTGTTGGTAATTCTACTGTGGCAAGTGGTAATTATACTTCAAGTGATATAACTCAATTTAGTAAAGTAGCAATTAAATTTAAAGCTAATGATTTTGCACTTTGGGTAGATGGTATTGAAAGACATACTGATACAAGTGGGATTATATTTAGTGAAAATACTTTAACAAGTTTACAATTTGAACAAGGTTCTGGTAATTCTTTATTCTTCTACGGAAAAGTAAGAGAAGTACAAGTATTTACAGAAGCATTAACAGATAGAGAACTAGAAATTTTAACAATTCAATAATTATAAAAATGTACATTTACAAAACAAATTTTTTAACAGAAGCAGAAGGTAAACAAGCCTTAATAACAAAAGGTGTTTGGGAAGAAGTTACTGAAGAAGGTGTAACACAAATGGTGTATATCAACGGAACTAGAGCTGTTGTTAACATCGGTAAAATTGTAAAGACACCTGGAACTTACGGACCTGACGGGCATGAAATAACTCCACCTGTATATTACGATGGTTGGGCTTATGACATTATGAGTACTGATACTATTGACTTTGGTGCTAATGAAGTTTACCCAGGAGATAGTGCTGCACATTCGTTTTTTGGTTGGCCAAGAAATGCAGAGGTACCACCTCCAGCACCACCAGTAGACGAAGAAGAGTAATTTACAAATAAATAGTGTAACTATATTATTATAAATCAATTACAACAGGTGAAATTAAAGATATTATTTTTACTTTTTACTTTTAATTGTTATGGTCAATTATTATCAGAAGAAGATAAGCAACAGCACTTTGCAGCTGGAGCAGTATTTTCATCACCTGTTTATAGTCAAGTATATTTAGAAACAAAAGATTTAGGAAAATCAATTGGATACGGTTTATTAACATCTACACTTGTAGGTATAGGTAAAGAAGTAGTAGACGATAAATTTGACAAAAGAGATTTAATAGCTACAATGCTAGGAAGCATAGCTTCAAGTATAGTTTTAACAATAATAATGAAATTTAATAAAATCAAATGGCAAAAATCACAGAAGAACAACTTAATAAAGTTGTAGAGCAACAAGATGAATTATCATCAATACTACATAAAATCGGTGTAGTAGAATCACAGAAACATAGTTTATTACACCAAATAGCAGAGGTTAATAAAGAAATAGAAGAATATAAGCTAAAGCTTGAAGAAGAGTATGGCTCAATATCTATTGACCTTAAAACAGGTGAATACACTATAATAGAAAAAGAAGAAGAGTAGTGGATTCAGTTATAAGAAAAATCAGTATAGGTTCTGATTATAAAAATGACGCTATGCACTATTCTGTGGGTCAGCAGGTTTACGGAGGTCACGAGATAGCGTACATTTTATTTAATGAAACTGATGGCTCTTATAATATACATATAAAGAAAAACAACGAGGTATTACCGTGGAAGAAGTTTAATTCTAACATGGCTGTATCTGTTGAATACGATTTAGAGTATTAATGAAGAGCTTATATGACTTTATCGTAAAACCGATAGGAGATAAATATAGCAACACAGTTAAAATAGGTGGCAAAGATGTAGTTATCAATACTAAAATTGAAAACTGGAAGTTTGTAAACCGTTTAGCAGAAGTTATAGAAACACCACTAGCGTTTAAAACAGGTATTAAAAAAGGCGATACAGTGGTTATACATCAAAACGTGTTTAGAACGTTTTATGATATGAAAGGTAATAAAAAGAAAAGTAGATCATATTTTGAAAATGATTTATATTTCTGCAGCCTAGATCAGGTTTATTTATATAAAAATGAAACAGGTTGGCATACTGTAGGTGACAGATGCTTTATAACACCAATAAAAAGTAATGATCCTCTAACGCTTGATAAAGAGCGTAAGCTTGTTGGTATATTAAAATATGGCAATAAGTCCTTAGAAGCGCTAGAAATAAACCCAGGAGACCTTGTAGGTTATAAACCTAATGGTGAATGGGAATTTTTAGTTGAAGGAAAGAGACTTTACTGTATGAAATCTAATGATATTGTAATTAAGTATGAATACCAAGGAAACGAAGAAGAATATAATCCAAGCTGGGCAAAGAGCAGTTGAGGAGTTAATCAAAGTAGCTAAAGAAGCTATTGTTGATTCAGATGATGATATATCAGCTGACAGACTTAAAAACGCAGCAGCCACTAAAAAGCTAGCTATATTCGATGCCTTTGAAATACTTAATCGCATTGAAGAAGAAGAGAATTTGTTAAATGACAAACCTAAAGAAGTTAAAGAAGAAAGAACTTTTAAAGGTTTTGCTGAAGGTAGATCTAAGTAATGTACGAACAAGCTCTTTATAAGGTAGTAAAAGACCACATAAAACCAAAAGTTATTGACCGTATGAACCGTTATAAAAAATGGGAGTATGGTTATAACAAAGAACATGATGTAGTTATCATTAGTAGAACAGGTGAGATAGGTGAAATATACGAAATACAAAATCTAAAAATAGCATTACCAAAAGCTAAAGATGTACATAAGTTTGAAAATAACAAATGGCAGTATACAGAATATCCTAAAGAGTTAAAAAAAATAAAGTCTGTATTTGACTGGGAGCAATATCCAATAGATTTTAGAGAAAAATGGTATGATTACATCGATAATGAGTTTAATAAAAGAGATCAAGGTTTTTGGTTTTACAATAAAAATGTGGCTACTTACGTTACTGGCACTCATTATATGTACTTGCAGTGGAGTAAAATCGACGTCGGTCAACCAGATTTCAGGGAATCAAATAGATTATTTTTTATATTCTGGGAAGCCTGTAAGGCTGACCCACGATCTTATGGGATGTGCTATCTTAAGAATAGACGTAGTGGATTTTCGTTTATGTCCTCAGCAGAGACGGTCAATAATGCAACAATTACATCTGATGCACGGTTCGGTATCTTGTCAAAGTCTGGTCCCGATGCTAAAAAGATGTTCACAGACAAGGTCGTACCGATATCGGTTAACTACCCGTTCTTTTTCAAACCAATCCAGGACGGTATGGACAGGCCAAAAACCGAACTCGCTTATAGAGTACCGGCAACGAAATACACAAGACGAAAGCTTGAAGCTAATGAATCGCTCAGAGAACTCGACGGTCTTGACACGACCATCGACTGGAAAAACACAGGCGACAACTCGTATGACGGGGAAAAATTAAAACTACTAGTCCACGATGAAAGTGGTAAGTGGGAAAAACCTAATAATATATTAAACAACTGGCGAGTAACAAAAACTTGTCTTAGATTAGGTTCTAGAATTATTGGTAAGTGTATGATGGGAAGTACATCAAATGCTTTAGATAAAGGTGGTGGTAACTTCAAAAAACTATACAATGACTCAGACGTTACTCAACGAAATGCCAATGGACAAACTCGCTCGGGATTATATAGTTTGTTCATACCTATGGAATGGAACTACGAAGGATACATTGATTCTTATGGATTACCTGTATTCAACACACCGAAAAAGCCGGTAAAAGGTCCACAGGGTGAAATGATCGATTTAGGTGTGATAGAATACTGGGATAACGAAGTAGAAGGATTAAAGCAAGATCAAGATGCTTTAAATGAATTTTACAGACAGTTTCCTCGTACAACTAAGCATGCTTTTAGAGATGAATCAAAAGAATCTTTATTTAATCTAACTAAGATATACGAGCAAATAGATTTTAATGAAGATTTAAAAAACTCTATAAATGTAACAAAGGGATCGTTTCAATGGGAAAACGGTGAGCAAGATACAAGAGTTATATTTGTACCAAATAAAAACGGTAGGTTTAATATAACCTGGGTGCCACAAGTACATTTGCAAAATAAAAGATATAGTAAAAACGGTACAAATTATCCTGGCAATGAACATATGGGTGCATTTGGTTGTGACCCTTATGATATTTCAGGTACTGTAGACAGAAGAGGATCTAAAGGATCTCTGCACGGTCTTACAAAGTTTTCAATGGAGGATATGCCTCCTAACCATTTCTTTTTAGAATATATAGCTAGACCACAGACTGCTGAAATATTTTTTGAAGATGTACTTATGGCTTGTATATTTTACGGCATGCCAATACTTGTTGAAAACAACAAACCAAGACTGCTTTATTATTTTAAACGCAGAGGTTATAGAGGTTTTGCAATGAATAGACCTGATAGAAAATATAGTAAATTATCTGTGACAGAAAGAGAAATAGGTGGTATACCTAACTCTAGTGAAGATATTAAACAAGCACACGCATCTGCTATAGAGACTTACATCGAACATTTTGTAGGTTTAAAAGATACAGGTTATGGTGATATGTATTTTCAACGTACATTAGAAGACTGGGCTCAATTTAATATAAACAATAGAACAAAGCACGATGCTTCTATTAGTTCTGGTTTAGCGCTTATGGCTTGTAATAAACATAGGTATTCACCAGTTAATAAGATTAAAACACAACCTGTTGACTTAGGTATAAAAAGATATGACAATAGGGGAACTACATCAAAAATTATAAGTTAAATGAATATATACACTAACTCAAATAGCGCCTTTCCAAGTCAGGTAGTCAGTGAAGCTGAAAAATCAAGTTTGGAATATGGTAGCCAAGTTGCTATGGCTATTGAATATGAGTGGTTCAGATCAGGTAGAACTAACGGTAATAGATACTTGACTAATTGGAATAACTTTCACGAGCTAAGACTATACGCTAGAGGCGAGCAGTCAATACAAAAATATAAAGATGAATTATCTATAAATGGTGATTTGTCTTATCTTAATTTAGACTGGAAACCTGTACCTATTTTATCTAAGTTTGTAGATATCGTTGTAAATGGTATATCACAAAAGACTTATGATATAAAAGCTTATGCTCAAGATCCTGAGTCTGTAAAGAAAAGAACTAGATATGCTTCAAAGATATATGAAGATATGCTAGCTAAAGAATATATAGAAAGTTTAAAACAAACTTTAGGTGTTGATGTTTATCAAACACCACATCCTGAGCTTATACCAGAATCACCAGAAGAGCTTGAGCTTCATATGCAGTTAAGCTATAAGCAATCAGTTGAAATAGCAGAAGAAGAAGCTATATCATCTGTTTTAGCTCAAAACAAATACGATCTTGTACGTCGTAGATTAAACATGGATTTAGTAACTTGCGGTATTGCAGCTGCTAAAACTAGTTTTAATACAGCAGAAGGTATAACAGTTGATTATGTAGATCCAGCTTATTTAGTTTATTCATATACTGAAGATCCTAACTTTGATGACATATATTATGTAGGTGAAGTTAAATCAATTACAATACCTGAGCTTAAAAAAGAGTTTCCTAATATATCTGAAGATGAACTTAAGCGTATACAGGAAATGCCAGGTAATAGACAATATATAACTGGCTGGGGTGGATATGACGAAAATACTGTACAAGTATTATACTTTGATTATAAAACATATCATAATCAAGTATTTAAAATAAAGCAAACTGATCAAGGACTTATGAAGGCTATTGAAAAGCCAGATACATTTGATCCACCAGAAAACGATAACTTTGAAAGAGTATCTAGATCTATAGAGGTTTTATACCACGGTGCTAAAGTATTAGGAACTGATACAATGCTAAAATGGGAGCTAGCACAAAATATGTCTAGACCATATGCAGATACAACTAAAGTAGAAATGAACTACGCTATATGTGCACCACGTATGTATAAAGGTAGAATAGAAAGCTTAGTTAGTAAATGTATTGGTTTTGCTGATATGATACAGCTTACACATTTAAAACTACAACAGGTATTATCACGTATGGTACCAGATGGTGTATATTTAGATATGGACGGCTTAGCTGAAGTTGATCTTGGTAACGGTACTAACTATAATCCTGCAGAAGCATTAAACATGTATTTCCAAACAGGTTCTATTGTTGGTAGATCACTTACTCAAGACGGTGAAATGAACAGAGGTAAAGTACCGATTCAAGAACTGCAAAGCAGTGGTGGTAATGCTAAGATAGCTAGTCTTATACAAACTTATCAGTATTATTTACAAATGATACGTGATGTAACCGGACTTAATGAAGCTAGAGATGGTAGTTTGCCTGATCGTAACACTTTAGTAGGATTACAGAAATTAGCTGCTAACGCATCTAATACAGCTACTAAACATATTGTTCAGTCTAGTTTATTTTTAACTCTTAAAATGGCTGAAAATATATCGCTTAAAATAGCTGATGCACTACAGTTTCCACTTACTGCTAACTCGCTTAAAAACTCTATATCTACTTTTAATAGTAAAACATTAGAAGAAGTTATAAACCTTAATTTACATGACTTTGGTATATTCTTAGAATTAGAGCCAGATGAAGAAGAAAAAGCACAGTTAGAACAAAACGTACAAACTGCTATACAGCAAGGTGGTATTGATCTTGAAGATGCTATTGATATCAGACAGATTAAAAATCTTAAGCTTGCTAATCAAATGCTTAAAATTAAGCGTAAGCAAAAGCAGAAAGAAGATATGCAAATTCAGCAGTCTAATATACAGGCTCAAGCTGATGCTCAAGCATCGACTGCAGAAAAAACAGCTATGGCTGAAGTACAAAAGCAAGAGGCATTAGCGTCTTCTAATATTAATTATGAAAAAGCTAAAAGCCAAATGGAGGTTCAGCGTATGCAAATAGCAGCGCAGATTGAAGCTCAAAAAATGCAACAGCAGTTTGAATACGATATGAAATTAAAACAAATGGATGTTCAAACTATGCAACAAAAAGAACAGTCTATTGAAGATCGTAAAGATAAAAGAACTAAAATACAAGCAACACAACAAAGTGAAATGATAAGCCAAAGACAAAACGATGGCTTACCAATAGATTTTGAAAACCAGCCTGATGCTGGTATGGGCGCGTTTATGTAAACGCTATTTAATTATTTAATTATATTATATTATGTCAGAAGTAAAAACAAATGAACCTGTTAAACAGGAGGGTGACTTTAAATTAAAAGCTAAAAAGAAAACACCTAAAAAATTAAACGAAACAAAGGATAGCGTAACTAAAGTAAACGTTAATCCTAAAGAACCTTTGATTGAGTTAGAACCAGAGGTTAAAAAAGTAGTAATAAAAAAAGAAGAACAAGAAGATGCCATTCAAGTCGGAGAAACAAAGGAGGTATCTGTGGAAGAACCATCCGGAGATAGCACAGAGATGGGAGAACCTGTACAAGAGTCCAACGAGACTACTGAAGGGTTTTCTCCGATCCAAGAAGTAACAGAAGCTGAAGTTAAACAAGTTGAAGCTGAAGTTAAAGAAGCTATAAGAGATGAAAAAGTATTAGGCAAACCATTGCCTGAAAATATTGAAAAGCTAGTTGCTTTTATGGAAGAAACTGGTGGGACAATAGAAGACTATACTCGTTTAAATGCTGATTATAGCAGTGTAGACGATAAAACTTTATTAAAAGAATATTACAAAAAAAATAAACCATATCTAGATAATTCAGACGTCGATCTTTTATTAGAAGATTTTGATTACGATGAAGATGTAGATGAGGAAAGAGATATACGCAAAAAGAAACTTGCGTTTAAAGAAGAAGTTGCAAAAGCCAAAAACTTTTTAGAGGAAACCAAGAGTAAATATTACGACGAAATCAAGTTGAGACCCGGAGTAACTCAGGAACAACAAAAAGCTATGGACTTTTTCAATAGATATAACAAGGAGCAAGAACAAGCTGAGCAACAACATCAAATGTTTAAGGATAATACTAAAAAACTTTTCAGTGATGATTTCAAAGGTTTTGATATCAAAGTTGGTGAAAAGACATATAAGTATAATATTCAAAACAAAGATAAAGTTGCAGAAAACCAATCAAACATTAACAACCTAATCGGGAAGTTCCTAGATTCAAAAGGTAATGTTAGTGATACAAGTGGTTATCATAAGGCAATGTATGCTGCTGAAAACGTAGATAAAATAGCAGCTCATTTTTATGAGCAAGGAAAAGCTGATGCTGTTAAAGACGTTGTAAACAAATCAAAAAACTTAAGTGATACTAAAGCTAGATCAACTCAAGGTGATGTGTTTATTGGCGGTTTTAAAGTTAAAGCTATTTCTGGTGCTGATTCTACAAAACTAAAAATTAAAACAAAAAAATTTAACTAAAAAAACTTAAAATTATGAGTTTAACTCCTCAATTTGGTGGTATTGTACCAAGTCAGAAGCAAGAGCTTTTGAACTCAAACTACCTAAAATTTAACGACGGTGCTGCTGCTGGCGATACAGATACTTTCGCACAACAGTATTTACCTGAAATATATGAACAAGAAGTAGAGCGTTATGGAAACAGAACGTTATCTGGATTCTTAAGAATGGTTGGCGCTGAAATGCCAATGACATCTGATCAAGTTATTTGGTCTGAGCAAAATAGATTACATATATCTTACGATGGATGTAGTCTTCCAACTAACCTTACAATTAACATTAACCCTGGTGCTGCTGCTGATGTATTCAATGTTGTATCTCCTAGAGCTACTATCGTTGTTTTAGATCCAGTTACTGGTCTTGAAGAAAAATGTTTGGTAACTGATTCTAACACTACAACTGGTGTTCTTACTGTACAACCTTATACTGTTGCTAACCTTGCAGCTTTTACAACTACAGGATTAAAAGTATTTGTTTATGGTTCTGAATATCAAAAAGGTGGATCAATTTCAGCTGGTGCTGCAGGTGCTAACTCTGGAACTCAGTACGTAAGTGTTGAGCCTCAGTTCACACAACACTCTAACTCACCAATCATTATCAAAAGCCAGTACGTAGTATCTGGATCTGATATGGCTCAAATTGGATGGGTTGAAGTTGCTACTGAAGATGGTGCTTCTGGTTATTTATGGTACTTAAAAGCTGAGTCTGAAACAAGACTACGTTTTGAAGATTACCTAGAAATGTCTATGATTGAAGGTGAAAAAGTAGGTGGTGCTTCTCCAATTACAACAGGAAAAGGTACTGAAGGTTTATTCGCTGCTATCGAAGGACGTGGTAATGTAAACATTGGATTTACTGCTGCTGCTGGATTAGATGCTTTTGATGATATCTTGAAAAACTTAGATACTCAAGGAGCTATTGAAGAAAACATGTTATTCTTACAAAGACAAACTGCTTTGGATTTTGATGATATGTTAGCTGCAATCTCTGGTGGAGCTGCTGGTGGTACTGCTTTTGGATTATTTGAAAACTCAGAAGAAATGGCATTGAACTTAGGGTTCAGCGGTTTCCGTAGAGGTTCTTATGATTTCTACAAGACTGATTGGAAATACTTAAATGATGCTTCAACTCGTGGCGCTATCGACGGAATTAATTCTATCGAAGGTGTTTTAATACCTGCTGGAACTTCAACTGTTTACGATCAAATACTAGGAACTAATATCCGTAGACCTTTCTTGCACGTACGATACAGAGCTTCACAAGCTGATGATCGTCGCATGAAGTCTTGGTTGACTGGTTCTGCTGGTGGAGCTTTTACATCTAACTTAGATGCTATGGAAGTAAACTTCCTATCTGAAAGATGTTTAGTGACTCAAGCTGCTAACAACTTTGTATTATTCAAAGGAGTGTAATTACTTCTTAAATTAAACCCTTGGGGCTACATAGTGAGCGTAGCCCTAGGGTTTTTTATTAACTATTTAATTTTATTATATTATGGCTAAAAAAGCTAAAGCAGTAGAAACTGTTGAGGTTGCACCTCAAGAAGTAGCGGTTAAAACCGCACCAAAACCAACTAAACCAAGTTGGGAAATTAAAGATAGAGTTTATTATTTAAAACATAATAAATCACCTTTAACATTAACAATACCTAGTAAACATACTAAAAAGCACTCTTTATTGTATTTTGATGAAAAAATAGGTAAGCAAAGAGAAATTAGATATGCTACAAATCAAGATTCATCGCTTTTAGATGAACAAAAAGGCGAAGCTACACTAGGTCATATAATGTTTAAAAATGGAAACCTTGTTGTTCCAAAAGAAAAACAAAACCTACAAAAACTACTTTCTTTGTACCACCCGTTAAAAGGTAGAATATACGAAGAATTTAGTGCTGTTGAAGAAGCCGCTGATGATTTAAATATTTTAGATCTTCAAATTGACGCTTTAAATGCAGCTAGAAATATGGATATTGATCAAGGTGAGGCTATTTTAAGAGTTGAACTTGGGTCTAAAGTAAGCAGTATGAGCTCTAAAGAAATAAAAAGAGACTTGCTTTTGTTTGCTAGAAATAATCCACAATTATTTATTAGCTTAGCTAATGACGATAATGTTCAATTAAGAAACACAGCTATTAGAGCTGCAGAAGCTGGTATTATTAATTTATCACCAGATCAAAGAACATTTACTTGGGGATCAAACGGTAGAAAACTAATGAATGTACCTTTTGATGAAAACCCTTACTCAGCATTTGCTGCTTTCTTGAAAACAGACGAAGGTGTTGAGATCTATAAATCTATAGATAAAAAACTATAAAAACAAGTGATACTATAATATAGGCGGTTTCGGCCGCCTTTTTAGTATAATAAAAAATTAATATGGCAGTAAACGTAAA
>WLWH01000955.1_pt1 | contig 21375 bp, 23 predicted proteins | sample 6712741 | NCBI WGS metagenome assembly WLWH01 (sample SAMN12718694, study PRJNA515312) | sponge metagenome | isolation source: marine sponge | host: Mycale hentscheli | place: New Zealand: South Island, Marlborough, Capsize Point | collected 2003-05-01
CATCAGAATCAGCATCTTCATCATCATCAGGATTCATCGCATAGTCAGGAGGTAACTCTCGAGGTAAATCTCCTGGGACATCACGATCTCCAAGTAATGACCGTCTATCAAAATACATACCAGGAGGGAGGGGCTGAACACCCGGGTTATCTCCTTGGTAATTTGCAGTAGTATGGTCATCAATATGTCTGTTCAACCAATCACGATTATAAATCTCAGAATAAGTATTACCTGCACCACGATGCAGCCTTTGTATATATGCACGTGCATCATGTAAAGCCATGATACGTCGGTGACGCTCGTCTGTAACAGCATGCATGGCATCAACTATATCTGGTGGCAGTTGATTAAGTGGCACGCCATATGTAGGCGTAGGAGCTAAATCCTCCACTTCATTTACATATGCATTCATATCCCGAGCACTATTTAAATTTACAGGACGATCTGCTCGATTTGAATTTTCTGATCGTGTCATATATACAACATGGGAATGATCTTCAACTCTTGGTCTTACACATAATGGACATCTATGAGCACCACCAACACGTGGTACAACATGACCTCCACGATTATAAAAATCATCATTTGCATCATAACGGTCGCCTTCCTCATCAGTATGTAACCATTCTCTGAAATCATCTGGTACTTCAATACGAGACACAGTTGGCCACCACTGACGACCAGGGGTATCAGCAATACTGTAAGGAGCTCTGACTTGAGCCAATGTATTTCTTAATCTGGGATCGCCACTAGGTTGTATATCACGCCTATCTGTAGGATCAGCTCTATAAAAATGTTCGGCAAAAGAATCATGCACATTAGCTGGTGAATATGGAGGTAGATACCCAGGTGGTTCAACGACTCTGGCACCTCCCTCAGCACCTCTACCCTCATCTCTGGTAGCTCCACCCTCAGCACCTCCGGCAGCTCCACGTTCCCTACGTTCTCTTTCTTCTCTAGATGGATCTCTATCTGACATATAATAAATGTTAGATACTTTATATGCCAAGCCACTATGGTAAATCAATACCACATCACGCAGAGACCAAAGGTTCTGTATCGAAAACACGCAAAGGAGATTTAGACTACACTACTAAGAATACAAGTAGAGACTTCCACAGGCATCACCATGATATTTTAAGACCAAGAAGACCATTTCATAGATTACTAACTGCTCAATTACATAAAATGTATAGACATTAAATCTATTACAATAATCAATGGACGCATTTATAATCAACACACCAATTATATTAATGACCAAAACATGGGACCAAGCAATACGTGAAGGTAACTTCTCACTCCAGGAAAGAAAAGCATTAATTCATCCAAGTGGAATGGATGAAGCCGAATACTTCAACACAGGGAAACGTGATGCAGCTCAAGTCATAAAAGATTGTAACATAAAGTCCGGTGAAAAGGTTTTAGAATATGGTTGCGGTGACGGACGTATAATGAGACACCTTGGTAGTTACAATCTTCATGGTGTAGACATTGTACAAAAGTTCATTGATGAATCACATAATTTTAAATTAAACACCTGTCTATTACAAGACTTGAAACATAATGACTTTGACAAAGTTTATTCATTGACTGTATTTATTCATTTAAACAAAGATACATCACGAAAAGCACTACAGTATATCTATGATCATTTGAAAGATGGAGGCTTAGCCTATTTACAGATATTAGTGTATGGGTTTGATCATGATGCCTCACAATACATTAACTTGAATTATTGGAAAAAGGAAACGTTAATCAATATGGCTGAGGAAGTAGGCTTTAAAGTAAAACACATTGAAGAGATGAAAGGTAATATCAATAAATCTGAATGGGCGGAGAACCATAACAATTTTTGTATTTTTGAAAAATAGTTACAGTTTATTCATAATTAGGTGATGCAAGTCTAACAGTAATATTTTCCTCTTCAGGGTAGACCATGGTATATAAATCCATCATTACCTTATGCATTTCCGAAATGTAATGTTCAAGATAATGTATACGTGCATCCTGTTCATAGATCTCTCCTTCTAAAATATCAAGGCGAGAGTCATATTCTTCAACATTAATTTCCATATTGGGGTCAAAACTTGTCATATATATTAATACAACAGGCGTTTTTAAACTTCGTCTTCCTCATATACTTCAAGTACAATGATAGGATTGCCAATAAATTGCAATTGTTGATTAGTATCATCACGTACAAATGACATGGTCAGGTCACGAATAACCATTGGGTTACTATTCTTAACATTCAACTTAAGAGGATTATTGACAATATACTCAATGACGGAGGAATCGTTGCTGGGGTACAAGACATCTAGTATATTAAGATTACGGGGTTGTGAATCCTGTGATCCAGTATATGAGTCAAGATCTAAGCCTAAGATATTCAAAATGATACCCGAGTATGTAAGTATACCTTTGATATTTCTCTCACCTCTAATAGTTGCAGGTTGTCCTTGGTTTTGATAATTATCATCAGGAAAGCCTAAGAAATGTGACAAATCAGTTGTACCAAAATCCACCTGAATATCGACAGGTACGTCGGCATTAAGTGCCAAACTAGGATTTAACTTTTCAAGTGCGTAACATGAACAACTGGCTAGTTCATATGCTATACCCGCTGTAGCTTTAAAATCTATAAACCAAAATTGACTTTGTGTTGTAAGAACATTTTCAGAATCGGGAACGTCAGTAATATTTATTGTTGTGTTAACAATGGCAGTACCTGCTCTGGTTACGGTTAAGTTAAACTTACTGCCTAGTTTGCTAATACTAACTATATCACCCAGTTGTTGTGCAATACCTGTATCAACAACCGAATTACCATTTACTATCATACGGTATTCATCTTCAGTCTTATCGTATCTTACACCATATAGTATTGTTAGATCATCAAATGATATTGCACCAAGGTCATATGAGCCTTTTGCACGTGCAACAGTAAATGTAAAAGTATTACTGACCAATGGTACAATCTGTGGTAGGATAAGACCATAATCATTATTACCATCACTTTCAACAGCGTTAAGACCAAGGCTGACACCATTAGGATTTTTATCATCGGTTCGGACCCATTGTGTACTAAATGCTGCCCCAGCTTCATGGGCACGATACACATTGAGAATGGCTCTGTCCTGATCTGATGTCCATACATTATGAATACCATCATATTCATCGGCGGTTATTGCTGCGTCAGATAAAGTTTGGTTAGATGCGATTTGCATCGCACGGAGTAAAGCATTGGCTGATGTATATGTCGCAGCAGGAACCGTTACAGTTTGTACGGCTGAACCAAGAACTCTATATTTATATTCGTTATCAGCACTAAGTTCAAATTCTTCCTGATTAATACTTGATTTAAAATTCACTTTGCAACTTCGAAGTGCAATGCGTGAATTCTTGCTAAGTGTAATACTGTCACTAAAAATGTTTCTGATTTCTTTGTTATTTTTTGTACTATCTCCTTTGAGTCTGATGAGTTTTACCATGTTATAAAATCACTTAGATTTCTTTTTCCTTTTCAGGACAAAATATTGCTTTGTTTTAGGTGGTGGAGGTGGTCGTTTAGGTTTAGTTGACATATGCCTTAGTCCTTCTACCGTTTCCTTACCTTTATCAATCATATAATATTACTAACATATTCTACAGCCATTCGATGTGATGGCGTTAGAACAAGTTTAAATGAGCGTATTCAAAATACAATGACAAACGAACAAAAAAAGCAATTCAGGAGCACAACTGGGTCATAGTGGGACCTACAACTTATCTGAATAATTTTTTTTAAGTTGTGAATATTCGATACAATATAAATGTGGGCACCAGTTAATAAGGCGAAAACACATCTCACGAGGTTCAACATTGCGGTCTACGCAATATATATTCCATGGTCGCTCATACACTTCATCAACAACATCAATATAAAGAGCATCAGGATCAGTGATGTGATCGACAACTTCAAAATCAAAGTCTACTCCGCACTTTGGTGAGGATTGAATTGCTTCACCGAGAGCTTCGGTGTAACTGCACTGTTTCGTAAGCAACATGACTTTTGGCATCTATTTAATTTAGCTATTAATGTTTTTACACAGAGGGGACATATTAATGTTGGCTTGAGATCCTTGAGCTCCACTTCCTTATCACACATACGACACAACATCTTATAACCTAATAACTTTTATATTTAATATTATATATGGTGAAGAATGTAAACTTAACTCACGTGATCCTCTCAGATCCAGACAACAACTACGAGCCCTACGACACTACTACCCCTCTACCAATCTCCGGTACAGTCACTGTATCTGGAGGTGGTATTGGTGGTGACGCTACAGCCGCAAATCAGACCTCTATGATTAGTCATCTTTCTGATATTAATACAGCTGTAACAGGCACACTCAGTGTTGCCGATACAACCGCGCGCGGTAGCTTAGCAACAATTGCAGGAGCTGTAGACGGTTCAGAAATGCAGGTCGATATCGTCAGCAATGTTTTGCCTTCAGGTGCAGCCACATCGGCTCTTCAATCAAGCGGCAATGCTCATCTATCAACCCTCGCTGGTTGTGTTGACTCAGCAGGGTCAAGCGTTGATGTCAACCTTGCTACAGATTCCGTAGGCTTGGCAACCAGTGCACTTCAGTCCGGTGGCAACTCATCACTATCATCTATTGATGGCAAGATGTCACAAGGTTCTGACCTTACACTAAGCAATGCACAGCAAGTGCTATGCTATGGTCGCGATAATACTGGTGTCCTCGATGCTTTTCGCACAGATTCTGCAGGTCATCTTGAAGTCGTTGTTGACGATTTTGTTAAGGGTCAAGCAGTCATGGCAAACTCCTTCCCAGTTGTCATCGCTTCAAACCAAAGCACCCTCAACATCAATAACGCCGAAGTCACCAATGTTGGTTCACATGGCAATGCTGCCAATAACGTGAGTATTAACTTCGGTGCTGACTCTTCAACTATTGCTATTGAAAATATTAACGTGGGCTCTATCTACTATGAAGACTCCGCAACCAGCTCCTCCGACAGCCTTTACATACTTGGATCAATCGATAATACAAACTTTTACAACATTGGTCAGCTTTATCCAAGCTTAGAAGGTGCAGTAAGAACAGCGGCATATACTGGTCTCGATGTCCGTGGTCTCAAATACCTCAAGCTTCAAAACGCATCTGCCGCTGATAACTACACCAACGTGTATGCAACTGTATGCGGTTCTCCATAATTTTATTTTAAATAATTATTTCTTTTTAAGATGAACCTTATCTATTTTATGTGATTTAGATGAGGAATCAACACTTGTTTATAGGTTAGTCTCGGCATATATTATATGACTAGTAAAACAATCGATGGTTACACTTACATGAGATCAGATAAGAAAGGAAAGAAACTTATGGTAATTGTAAATGACAAAAAGATACACTTTGGTGCAGATGGCTACACACATTTTCACGATAAGACAGGTTTATTGCCTAAGTCTTTAAATCATGATGACAAAGCAAGGAGACAAAGCTATCTTGCAAGAACAGCCAAGATTAGACGTAAGGATGGGTCGCTGACCGCCAATGATCCTACTAGCCCAAACTATCATGCCAGAAAAATCTTATGGTAGCATTTTTGAAATATTAAGAGGACAATTATTATATAGATAATGAAGCTGTGTGTAATTTGTCATATGTATCCTTATAAAGATAAGGGATTAGCCGGGGGTGAGCTATATTTACACCATACCATTAAAGCTTTGATAAAGCTAGGTATGGAGATTGATGTATATAATCTAGTTACCGAATGGAGGGAATGCACCATTGGTAGACCAGATGAATGGGAATATGAAGGTGTCAAAGTTAATATAATTAATAGTTTGCATAACATGTCATTAGACTATGATGGGTATATCACTCATTTGGCTGCTGCCGAAGCAGCCATGGCATGGTGTATTACAAATAAAAAGCAATGCTACTTTATTGCTCATAATACTCACGACTATCCCATTGTAAGATTTACTGCAAATACTGATAAACCAATAAAAGTAATTTACAATAGTGAATTTGTCAAAGGTAGATGTAACTACCCAAATGCTAGCTTTGTATGGACACCTCCAATCAATATCGATCATTGGGCTTTAAAACGAGATCCGTATTACAATAAATATATTACATTAGTCAATCCATTAAAAGATAAAGGTGCTGAGCAATTTAAAAGATTGGCTCAATTAGTTCCACATAGACAGTTTTTAATTGTCAAAGGTGGATATTACCCTGATTTGCAGATTACTGAGGGTTATCCTAAAAATGTCACATTAATTGAACCTCAGACTGATATGAGAGGAGTCTATGGATGTACCCGAATCTTAATCTATATGTCAATTCATGAAAGTTATGGTATGTGTGGGCAGGAAGCACAGGCTGCTGGTATTCCCGTATTAGCACATGCTAACCCACAGACATTAGGTTTAGTTGAAAACCTCGGAGATGCAGGTATGTATGTTTGGGACAACGTAGACAATATGCTAGGATATATCGAAGTAATTAATCTATTAGATGATCACTATGAATATCTAAAATGGTCTATGAGATCACGTAAAAACACATTAGACAAAGATACAGATTTAAGAGCCCCAGCATTAAAAGATTTTTTTGAATTATTTTAAAATTATTTAACATATTATTTTATATGTCTCAAGGATATTGGTGGGGTCCCAATTCAAAGTTACCAGATAAAAACGCTCGCAAAACTGTTAAAATTGTACCAAAGAGATTTGACGTTCGTAGTCTTGAAGATAAATTTAGTAGTACCAATTATTATCGCGGATGCATTACATTGGTTAAAAAGATAAATAACATGTTAGGTTTGCCTGACACATTCATGGATATCAATGTCTATGAGTCTGAGTATGACACAATTGTCAAATACATATTAGACAATTATACCATTCGCGATCATATGGCATTAACAGCAAAGATGGCAACATTAGCTTGTCCAATGAAGCTAGTAGGTTATAATGGTATTTTTATTCAAAAAAGAAAACAGCTATTACAATTGCCTATAAAAATGAAACCGGCTGACAAAGTAATCATACCGTGGGATGAAATGAAAGATAATGTATTAGTTAATGCATTAGAAAGATGTCATAATCCAGCTGGGAGAATTGTGCTATTGGCATACATAAATGGTTATCCACTTAGATTGCATGAGATTGTTAAAACCACAGTAGCTCCTGAAAAGAGATCACAATACAACTTTTTAGATTTGCAAAAGCATAAATGGTATGTGCTACCAGCACATAGTAAAATTCGCGTATTCAGAGAATTTGATGTCTCAAAAGAATTTTGCGATGCAATCACACAATACATTCCAAAATCTGGATTTTTAGTTGCAAGAAAAAATGGTAGTCCATACAATGGAAATGTCACTTTAAAAAATATAGATGTGCATGGTGTTTCAGTTACCCATGTTAGAAATTCATATGAAACATATAACTATGGTCGCAAAGACATTACTGATGATCAAAAACAGTTAATCAGCACAAAGGTCTTGGCTCATTCGGCTGCAACCGCAATCGCACATTATACTAGAAACGATCTTGCGAATGAGATGCGAGATAAAAACGATGAATAATTTTTGCACGACATCGGTGACAAAGGTCATGGTCTGGAGCACTTTCCTTCCAGCACATTTCACATTGTCCGCCGACTTTTCTTTTAGGTGAGAAAGGTACAGTAATCCTACCATTTGAATCAACAGGTATTTTCATGACTTTCTCACTTATGGTTATCGGGATCTTAGGTTGTGGAGGAGGAGGAGGTGTTTTAGGTTTTGCTAATACCTTTTCCGGTACTACTTCAATTGGTTCTTTATTTTTTAAAGGTGGTTCTTTATTGTCATAGACGTATGTTACAACCATTCTATGTGTCCTATACCCTTCTGGGATAGAGATTTTAAGATTTTTTGTATCGCTCATTTATATCATTTGAGTTATGTTTTTTTTAACTCATTGTTGACGCGATATGATTTTTAATGCGTTTTATTAACTGAGCTCTTGTAATTTCACTTTTGGCTACTCTACCGGTACGTTTACATATCTCTTCACGATAATTGAAACATTTGGTTTCGGTTAGTTTTTTAAATAACATCCAACCGTAGGCTACTTGTACAGTTTTGTAAAGGTTGTAGTATTGGGAATCACTAGGTTGCGACTCTCCTCCTGTGTGACATATCCAACCATCGCTGTACGTAAGTTGGTTGCCAAACATCTTAGTCAAGACTTGCTCATATTTGTGATATTCGATTTCCCTTTCTAAATCTTCAAGTTTAGCATAGATGCCATCTAACTCCAAAACCACATCGTATCTACCAGATAAAAACGGTGTCAAGTCCAGGTCCATGCTCTTAGGTGCCTTATCACGATCATTCAAGGCCAAATGCTTGGCATACTCCGATTCCGATTCAAAATATGTACAGTAATCGTAAAAGTCTTCTGACTCAGGAGTAGTAGTAATATCGTGACCTCGAAGATGACGAACCATATTGAAGGCTCGATCAGTTGTGTACTTTGAAACGTTGCTTACATATATTGCTTTGCCCATTATAATATATATATGAGTAATAAAATTCTTAACTCATATTAAAAAAATGGATATATAATATTATATAATGTCAGAGGATGGCACACCTATGCACAAGAGTATTATGGAAGCAATGTGGGAGAAAAAAGAAGAAGAGGATCTTGAAAGGTTTATGCAAAAGAAAATAGTAGGTAATCCAAAGGTTGATACAATTCTTAGATTTTTAAGTGAGTATTGCGAATTAAAACTCAAAGCCTCTTGGAGTGGCAAGGTATTGTATGACGGTTTTGTGGCATTTATCTGTAAAAGCCCTGCTTTTGCATTTACCTTTACTAATCATCAGACATCAAATATATCTTGTAAATCTGATCTCAAAAAGGTTTGCGACCAAGTATTCCCGTATAAAAACTTTAATACCAAGCATTATTACATTAAGACTAAGGAGCATATTGAGATAATTAAAACTAAACTCAAAAATGAAGATAATAGTATCAGGATATAAATGACTAATTCTAGCAACACGACAGAAGAACCTTACATTTACAGAGATTACAAATGCATAAACGTAACGTGGGAAGTTAGAGTTCCATACCTTTTTACTGATGAAGATGGAGCGACTGCAAAAAGATATTTTACTTATCGAGAGACAGTAACCTCTAAGGATATTCCGGATTCTGTAAAGATTAAGCGGGATGAATTCTTACTTGATCCGAGATGTCTAGCTTAATCCAATGGATAAAAACAATTTTATTTGTTTACCAAAATGGAAAAAATTAAGTAAATAAGAATGTAAAACTCGTCAGGACTTTTCTCTCAGATCGCTGCTCGCGAGTCAGTGAGTCGGGATCTGAGCTCACACTTCTCAAATTTTTTTACATTGTTATTTACTTAATTTTTTCCATTTTGGTAAACAAATAAAATTAGAATTATCCATTTGCTTAAACAAATAAAAAAAAATCAAAAAAAGACAAGAAAAAACATTCGATGAGTCCAGGTTAATATAAAAAATCAAATAACATTTGATTTATCAATCTCTTTCCTGCTTTAGACACTGGTTCGGAATATTAAGCTTTAATCCAATAATCTAGGTTAGCCTTTGAAAGTTAGAATCGAGGAATCGCTCGTCTGGATCATTCGAGTAGTTAACCACCATAAAGGTATGGCGTCGGTGAGTTGCGTCGTTCATCATCTTCATAAACTCTTTCTTCGGTTGCTCTCCGACATCGTTATGCAGCAAGTCCATTTGTTTATTACTACATTGATAAAGCATCATACCAGTAGCATTCTCTCTGAGGGTTGTAAGTAAATCACTATATTTCTGAGCTGTAACGACCAAACTAACTAGTATATGCCTGGAATTACAAGCTAATCTTGCTATTACACCGTTCATCTTTTCTTTTAATGAACCACCAAATGAACAATCATCCAGGATAACTAACTTGTGAGTTGGCTTTTCACCTTCATCCATCTTTTCATGATATTGCTCTTCGAGTTTTTCATACAACTTTGTTAATTGCTCTTCGTCGTACTTCATCATAACGTTTTCAGGTGGGATCTTTTTACCTCGGATAATACTAGACCATTTGTGGTCTACTAAAGTAGATGGGCATACAATATAAATATCATTTCCATCAAAGTCCTTTTTGTAAAACTGAGAACCAGACTCATCTGTATCGTCGAAAGGTCTTAGCATTAAATTACCTACTGTGTTGGTTTTACCACTTAATTGTGATTTTCCTACTATTAACAATCTCATCGGAAGATCGAAGGTTGATCGTTTTTGTATTCGATGATCTTCCGCTGTATCTCGCATTTTCAATATTTCTACTTTGGGCAAGTCATTACTCATATAATTAAGGGGTTTAAAAAAAATCCTGTTAATAGTAAATGTCCGATGATAATACCAAAAATACCTTTGTTGTTGATGATAATGTTAACCACGAAGAATTACAAGACTTGGCTGCTCTTAAAAGAGTCAAAGATGCCATCTCAAAGAAAAAGAAACAGATAAAAGACAAGGACTGGTTAAACAAGCACCCAGATTTACAAGAACTTGTAAATGCTCATCGATCACGTAAGATAACAACAAAGCTGCCCGAAAAGGAAGGTGACAAGATTAAGTTGGAGTTACAACCTGAAAAGCCAGTCAATGCCGATTTGGGTAAACCACTACCTAAAGCTGATATTGATTATGATAAACTAGCTGACAAGATTTCCGAAAAGATGACTAAGAAAAAGGTGTCGGTCAAACCTGAGGTTGACGATATCTCGGAAGATGACTATGAGACAGCTGATTCAGAAGACGAACCAGAGCCACCAAAGCCATCAAAGCCATCAAAGCCATCAAAGCCATCATCGAAGGCAACTATTTCGAAAGCTTTACCTAAAACATCAACTGATAAGTTTAATGATACAATTGCCAAAGCACCTCCTAAGATTGCACACACCATTGCACGTGGAGGTAAATTCTTCTAATCACATTTATATGCCTAAGCGTAAGACTAAGACTAAGACTAAGCCAAAGGTTAATCGTCCTGCAAGACCAAAAAGACCTAGATCAAAAGCCAGTCCAGCAATGAAAGCGAAAGTTACAAAAGGGTTTAATAGGGACATGTATGGTGATTTTAGTAGATACTAAAAGTAAAATTTACTAATTTTTTACTTTGTGTATCTAACATTTAGTACGAAACTCTGACACGACCATCAGCACCCTTTGAAAGAGTCTTAGCGACGGTACCGAAAGCAAGGAGTGTGAATGCATCCCGACTTGAAGAATCAGTACCATAGAGACGTTGGTATTCAATGCGAAGGTCGTTGATGGTGGCACCGACCTTACATGCGGTAACAGAGAACTGACCAAGCATTGGTGCGGCACTTCGTCCTAAGACATTACCCGAAGCATCAGTAAGACCGTAAGTACCGGCAGCCAATGGTAAGTTCAATTGGGTAAATGTATCATTAAAGTAATGATATTTCTGAGCTGGTGACATGATACCCTGATCTGGAAGATGGTTGACGTTGTTGGCAACAACCTGAAGCACTTCACCTTTCTGTGCTACAGATCTAGTGCCTCTAGTGAGCCATCTGTTTGCTGTAGCAAGATCACCTGATGGCAAGTTGAAGAACATAAGGTCTTTTACGTATTTCTGTACAAATGCCTGAGACTTGAATGAAGAGCGTTTGGGAACAGAGTCGTTGGCTGGTGAATCAACCTGATCAACATTGAACCTTTCCACAATTGTTGATAAATATGGAAGGTCAAACTGTGCGGCTTCGGCAGGGTCAACGTTTAATACTTCATCGACGATGAGAGTTGGTCTGATAACGGCAAGATTTAAGTTACCACCTGTACCACTAGTTGGATCATCGAAGTATGAAGTCCTTTGTGTATTCCATTCAAATACAATTCTAAGGTTAGGGATCATAGGTAAAAGTGATACAGTATGTAAAAACTTCAAATAGCGACTAAGTAAGACTGATCCAGATTGGTTATCTTGATCATTAGCGATATTAACCTGATTGTTGATGCATGGGTTACCATCGACAGTGTTTTCACCATAGCTCATACCTTCAAGTTGCATACTACCAATTACTGATTTATTAGCCAAGCGATCTTCATTTTGTGCTTGACCCCTGAGACCCATACCATTTAAAAGTAATTGGTTGTTGAGATCAGTAGAACCTTGGTTACTTGTCTTGAGAGCTTCAACTGCTGCATATTGCTCACAGTTTTGAAGTGAGTCAATTAAAGTTGTATCACTATAAAGATAGATATTACGTACACATGACATAACACCTGTGATACTAGGATAAAAGGCTGCTTGTGTGGTACTGATAGCCGAGTCAAAAACTCCAAGATCGACAAGTTTCATTGAGCTTGCATAAAAGCCATCTTCCAATCTGTATTCTGTTCTATTATTATTGTGTTTGACCGGGTCTAGTAAATGTGTTCTCACTGTGTTTGATAGAGACATTATAATAAATACAAGTTTTATTTTTAATAGGCACTTAACTCAACCCTTGTTGTGAAACTGGTATTGAAAGATTTGGCAATTTTGGAGGTGGGGGAGGAGGGTCATCTTTCTGATGCGGGGCAAAAATTGATGCTAGAGCTGCCCCGAGTCCCACAACACCAGCTGCAATGAATCCTAGACCTCCGGTTTCTGCACCGGATGCGGCAAGACCTGCTTCAATACCATCAAGACCTTCGGCACCCCCTTCAACACCTGCGTCGGTCGCTTCTGTGGCAGCCGTCTTTGCTGCTGCCTTTGCCCCAGATCCGGTGACTTTATTTACTACTGCGGCAACACCTTTCTGTAATCCAGCAGTCCCCACTTGCTCACCTATTCCTTCAGCTTTCTGCCCCGCCGTGCCCGACCCAGCAAGGGTAGCAATGGCCCCAGGCAGTAATCCAGCACCTTCAATACCTAAAGAGCCTGCACCTGCAGCAGCAGCTAGTCTTGTTGATGCTTCGGTACCTGCCAAGACACCTACATTTTCACCTACAACTGTAGCTTTTTGTGCGGCTGTGCCTTGCCCGGCCAATGGGGCTAAGACACCAGCCAATGCAGCGGTTCCTCCTAGACCTGTGCCAAGACGTGAACCGAGTTCTGCGCTAATTAATGGGGCACTTCTAGATTCGGGAACCACATCAGGACTTGAAGAAATTGTATTGGCACCTGTGGGTTTAACACTAACCTTAGGTGCTTGTGGTAAACCTAAAGTGGGTACTTCACCGAGCCCTCCTCGGACGGCTGTTTGAGGTCTAGTTGTAGTTGCAACTAACTGGTCTCCTAATGCCTTAGCTCTGTCTGCTACACTGATTTGTGGGATTTTGCCTGTTAATTCATCAACTGAAGGCAATCCAGCTAACAGAGGGTCTGGTGCAGGAGGACCCTCTGTTTGTGCAGGAGGAGGAGGTTGTGCTTTTCTTGCAGCTGCCCCAGTCAAATCAACATCAGGTAATTTAACATCAGGGAGTATTCTTGCTAAATTGGCACGTGCTGCTTGTTCACTAGCTTGTGTGATGCTAAATGGGTTTTTTCCGGTCTGAGTTATATATGTTTCTCCTGAAGCGATACTTGGAGGTGCAGGAGCTAACCCTGTTGTTAAAGGTTCAACGGGTGGTTTTGCCCCGCCCGATGTTTCTACATGAGCTGGTACATCGGGTTCACCTTCAGGCTCATCATCCTTGGGGTCTGGTTTAGCTTGTTTTTTAATAGCTTGTCCTGTAAATGGATCAATTTCTGTTGCCTCGGTTACTCCAGGGGGTGCTCGTGAGGCAGGAGTTTCTTGTCTATTTACAGCATCCTGCTGTGCTTCTTGTTGAGCCTCGGCTGCTGTCTGGGGTGCTTTCTGTGTAATTTTGCGACCCAGAGTTGTAACAGCGTTACCTTCTTCATCATATTGAGTGACTCTAGATTTTTTCTTACTTGCTCTTGCTAAAGAATCATTTACAATTTTGTTTCTCACATTAAGTTCATCGGCTAAATCTTCGACATTCTGTGGTTTTTTAAATTCAGGTGATGCAGCATCCATTGCATTCTTACGAGTCCTAGTTAAATTACCAGCTTTTTGATTAATTTTACCTTTAATCCTACCATATTCTGTAAATGCTTCATCATCGGAAAGATTTTTAAGATTTGAAATTCTATCATTTACACCTTGATCATCGACATCAGATGTATCGACAGGTTTAGCAGCTCGATCAGGTTCTCTTGATGGGTTTACTGAAGAACCTTCAAGAGCGGCTTCTTGTCTTGCCGCTTTACCTTCTGCGGCATCTTGGTTAGCTTCGTCAACTTCGCCTTTACCGTCATTGGCAGGTTGTGCTGGTCTACGGGTACCCCCCTCATCATTATCAAGACCTACTGCAGATCTTGCTTTTCCAGCGGCACGTGATGCAGCATCTCCTGCTTGTGTCCTAACCTCATCAACCTTATCTTTAGCTTGTGCAAGTCTTTCCTGCTTACGTCTTTGTATTTCATCCGCAATCCATTTTTTTCTGTCTTCAGGACTCATCTTTTTCAGTTTAACCAACTCATCAAGACGACCTTTAAACATCTCTTTGAATTTAGGATCTAAGCCAGCCAACTTATTACCTATCTGTGCTGAGGCAACACCTGCGTAGTGCATGATACCTTCACGTAAAAAATCAAGCCCTAAAGGAGTTGCAATTGCAGCTACTGCTTCTTTCAATTCAGCAATAGGGTCAGGTGAATCAGCTACCTTTTTTGCCCAAGCCATTGCTTGCTCGGCTTTTATATTTCCAAGTCGACTACGATATGAATCTAATTGTTGTTCAAAAAAACTACCGGATGTAGCGTCCATATAATATAAGGTATAGATAAAAGCAAAAAATTCCTCACATACACTTATATATGAGTATCAAAATCAAACGTATTCAATCTAATGAATCTGGGGCTTTCAATTCTTACAACAATGGTAGGCTCCGTGCACATATCGATGTCCCTTCAAGTGTCGGATTCACCGATATAGAAAATTCACAATTAATCTTTAGGATGAACACTGTTGTCACAGGCAGTGAAAAGGGTCTCATAAGAGTAGGTACAGTTACAACTGCAGGTACAGGATATAATGATGCCAGTGATGTCGACTTGACAGGGGGTAGTGGAAATGGTGCCAAATGTAGTATTACCGTAGCTGGTGGTGCCGTCCAAACTGTTGAAATTAGTGATCAAGGCTCTGGATACGAAGGTGGTGATGTTTTAACTATTACAGGTGGTAATGGCGATGGTCGTTTTACTCTCACTGCTGGTGCTGATGGTGTTTACACTGTAAGTGATCTCCTACCAACTTTTGTAGGTGGCAGTGAAGCCAATGACGTAGCCCAATGTATAGATAATGGTGGAGCAGCAGCCCTCATTCGTAATGCTCGTGTAACTTCAAAAGAACATGGTATGCTTAATGAAAGACGTGATCAGAATGTTATATCTGCCAACTTGGACTATTATACAAAGTATAGTTCACAAGCTGAAGCTTGGCATTCATTCAATGGTGGTGGTGCACTCCAAAGCCACAACATGAACCAATACGGTCCTATTCAAGATTCTATGTTTTTAGATGCCCGTCGTCCACAAGTTCTCGGTGTACGTATTTTACAAACTGTAGATGCAGAAAAGAGTCAAAGCGTTGCTGCCGAAACTCGTATTCCTATGAGACATATTGATAGCATGGCTGATGGCACTCGCCAGTTTCCAAATCTTGCTGTCGGTGATCTTACATACAGAATGGAATTTGAACCAGCCAGTGGTCGTAGAATAACAGGATGTGCTAACAACGGTTTAGTATTTGCTTGTGAAGACTACACCAATAGTACAGGTGGTGCAGTTTCTTTCGGTCTTTCAGACGCTACGCCAGACGCTACTAAAGTACCAATCAAATACAGATATATTAAGGGAGATACCGATGGTAATGTAGAAGTCGATAATCTCGAGTTTTGCCCATTCTATCTTGGTATGCCCGTAGAAGTTGATTATGAACATGATGGAAACACTTACAAACGTGTCACTGAAATCACTGGTCTTAAAGCAGAAGCAGGCTTGTACGAAATCGAAGTTGAAAACCCAATCGAAGTACCAGATGGTAGAGCTTTAACTAATGTTAACATTGGTATCAGGGTCGGTGATGAAGTTGGAGTTGAATGGAACATTGAAGACATCTTCCTTGAGCTCCATTGTCTCCAACTCAGTCCACAACAGATTCAGGCAGCCCAGTCTGCCATGGAATCACTCAGCATTCCATACATGGATTACCGCCTTGTTAAGAAAGTATTAAATCAAACTGGTGATTATTCCGAGATGATTCAAACCGATGCAGGATGTGCTGGTCTTGCTGTCTTGACACCTAAAAACAATGGCCTTGCTTCATCAATTGATAATGGCAGACGTTACAGATTTGCTATTGAAGGCAAGTATACCACAAACCGTGATATTCAGGTTGCCCCACTTATTAACAACGAAGGTCAATCACTTGGTCGCCAGCTTCATAATCATATGCTTCAAAAGTTCTATGGTAACCTTGGTAAGAAACTTCTTAGATTTGACTCACCTATCAGAAACTATAATAATGCTCCATTGGCTGATGAATTGGAAGACGAGACCCATACCTTTTATCCGTTGGTTACACCTATTGTAGGAAATGATTCAATCATCAACTTCCAACTTCAGGCTGAAGCCGGACAGCAAATGGCGACAAAGGAAATCTTCTTCGTAGCAATGTACCCAAGGTCATTGGACTTTAAGAATGGAAGATTAGTAATGTAAAAAAAATCAACTTGGGTAGTTATATATGTCAAACCCAAATCTTAATCAGACGATGTATAATGTTGTATTTCCATTGGCAAAAAAGTCGGAATATGTTGCCAACGACACGGTGGACTTTCTCATTTCACTAGAAAATAAGAAATTAGTTCAGGGTTCCATTGCAATCACCGGTGACTGTGAAATCTTAAGTGACACAGGCGCAGGATCAGGTGTTGCTGATGATCAAGCAATTTATATTGACCCTGATGCAGGCTATCATGCTTGTTTCCGTGACTTTACTACAGAGTTCAGACAGATTGGTCTTACTGAACAATTTAGTTACTACCCACGTTATGTCAAGATGAAGACTCAGGCTACTATGCTTCGTGATTCACTTGGCACTGAGACATTTAATTGCATTGAAGGTAAATGCATGAATCAAGTTGTACGTTACGGTTACAATCGTGGTACTGGTCCACAGGCTGCCAACGAACCTGTTACCAAAGTCCCATTTGTCCTTAAGCCAGACATTGCCGCTAACAAATCTAATGCTCCCATTCCAGGTAATCAGGTTGGTGTTGTCAGAATTCGCTGCCGTCTTTCACCAAATGAAGAGGTGGTGTTTGGGCCTGATTCAGCATCTGCAGGATTTAAACTCACCAATCTTCAGATTCGTTATGAAACAGTCGCCGATGACGGTCAGCGTGCCCCATTGACTCTCGAAGTCTATAACGTTGCCAGACAGGTTATTGAAACAAACAATGCTAACCTTTCAACCTTCGTCCCTGGTCTTGCTGACGCTGTGCACATTTCCTTTTGTTCCACTACACACGAAGGTGTAGCAACTAATAACTATTTAGAGTGCCAGCCTATCTCAGGTCAGCCTCTTTCATATGATGGTAACTCAAATGTTCAAATAAGTGATTACCAAGGTCCTGAGCGTTTGTACTATGCTGTCAATGATACAGACACTGCATTAGTTGGTTTTACTATGGAATCAAGATCTGAAATGCTATGGAATTACCTCAGATCATTTAATAACGAACCAATGGACTATGCCGTCGCCTTAAACCGTCTTCAAGCTGGGGACGCCTATGGGCTCGGTATTAACTTCGGAGCTCCACTTGACTTCTCCAACCAAAAGTTCGCTGCACAGATCGACAGCCGAATTAGCGTACCTACATCTGTGTACATGTACTTCCGTGGCTCAAGAACTTTTTAATTAGATAAACTTGAATCCATTCATTTTGTATGCATTCAATTTTACTTGCGTGAAAATGCTTTTCTTAGTCTACCAAGAATACCTTTTGGAGGTGTGAACTCGTCATTACGTGTAATCCTTTGTGTAGCACGTATTTCATCATGTTTAACTCTACCTGCTACTAATACTTCTTTGTTCTTATTCATACCATGTCTATTAAAATCATTAATATCTCTTTGTCCTGATACAATAGCTCTTGTATCTAGATATTCTTTTGGTGTGATTTCATAAATATAACCATCCTTTAGACCTTCTGTCTCCATTCTTTCATCTAAGAAACGTCTAGCAATATCACGATCTGTTGTCATAGCAACATATGGTGAAGACTGATCAGTATGGTGTAAATGTGTTTCAGCACTAGCCATACGATCTTTATCATCATTATGTCTGAAACGTCTACCTAAAATACCAGTGTCTTTTCTCTTTTTAGCTACTTCACCTCTATAGAATGTTTCACCGCTTGGATTGTCTGATACAGAAATATTATGAACTCTATCACCCCCAGTTTCAGGATCTATTCCTGTTATAACAATAACACTCCCTACAGGGTGTGCTGATCTTACAGCATTAGCGGCTTTAATAGATTCAGATCTTTTTGTCATGTCAGCAGTTGGGATTGGTCCTGGAGCAAAGCTTTCACTCATATAATTTAAAAGCTATTTTGTTTGTGTCTTAGGATCTTTTGGTAATGGTGCGACTGGAGTTGGTTGATAAACTGGTGCTGAAGTAGTCAATTGTAAAAACACAGTATTCCTTTCACCCAGAGTTGTTACAACTTGTTTTGTATCAGGGTCAAGTATACGAACTCTTGCACTATTGATAATAGTTGATGATCCTCTATGTACATATGGTATAGCTGAATCTGAGAAACCTGTAACAATATCATTTGAATCATATTGTTTAGATACAATAGCTGAAATATTAGGACGGATTTCATCTTTAGTAATCATGTTACTTTGTGTGAGATTCAAGCCTGTGATCTCTACCAAATAGAAAGAACCTTGAATATTAACAACAGGGGCATCACCAATAACAGCAAAAGTAGGTGTTGAGGTAGTATCGACAAAGGTATTTTCCCCTGTAGGTTGTGTATTTACACGTGCATTTGTAGGATCAAACGTTACAATTTCGGCTGACTCATGTGGTAGACTATCTTTCATGTCCTCCAGAACATAAAACTCGACACCATTGCTATCTTGTCTAACTGGTACAACCCATTTATCATACAAACCTAAATTATCACTCCAAATATCCCGAGGAGTTAAATCATGTATAACAATACCAGTCGCCGCAGTGATTTCATTATATGCAAATGGATCTGCCACCGAACCTACCCCAGTTCTAAAGTAAGCGATGTTTTCTTTACCTGGATCTGATGGGTTCTCAACAGACTGATGTGCATTTGACACCTGAAAAGTCTGACCTACTTGACCATACTCTATACTAAACTTCCGTGCACCGATTTGGACGGTGGCACCAGCATTATTATATGAATATGTATTGGTATTATTTATGCTCAGATCTCCATTAGGACCCGTGGGTGTATTATCAGGAATTTCATGAAATACAACAGTTTGCATATCTGCTTCCCCAGTATTAGCAACTAATGTAGTCTTGGGTGCGAAGTCCTGAGCTGTTCCTATGGCATTCTTAGTATCTCCTATACCCACTTGTGTGAGTTTTCGTGTAACTAAATCTGCAATAGTTGATCGATCGTAACGTCCTTCGGGTAAAACAAACCCTGTGGATCTTCTTAGTAATTGAAATCTAGTAGGAGATGGGAGAATAGTTGTGTTCCTTGCTCCCGCTGCATATGTAGTAGTTGGTAGATTCACAGTAGTATCAACAGTATTTTCATAATGCTCGCTTGTAGTTGTTGATTTCAGATTACCGATGACAGCACCTATTACGCCAGTGACACTTAATGACATTGGTCTGAATTTAATTTTCTCAGATCCGAAGGTTACACCCTGAAATGACTTACCTACTTCAGCATTAGACATAGTTGGTTGCCAGTGACCTCCTCCGTCTGAATCAAACTTATTTGTACTTAGTGAAAGATATGTATATTTCCAATTTGGGTTTTTTTGGTTTGCTGCTGTGAATTTTAATGTTCTCAAAGTTTCGCGGTCAAGGGTTGATGACTCTGTTTTAACATTAAAAGGTTGGGCTACACTAGTTTGATGATTACCACATAAATCTGTCCATGCTAGTAATGGGAACACATAATATCCTTTGATACTAACTATGTTCTCTGTTTGTGAACGCGGCGTTGGGTATTCTGTATGGTCACCAAGTGATATCCCGTCGATTTTAATAGGCCCGCCTGTATAAGTCATGTCAATACTGTCTAACTGTTCATTACCACCTTCAATATATGATGTATGCATTTTATAGTCAAAAGGAAAAGTCCCACTAGAATTGTCTAGTGGTCGGCGTGTCAATAGAGCTTGTCCTGCACTATTATCAATGGGGTAGTTCATGTCATAGTAACTAAAATTCATTGTAACTGGTTGTGATTTTGAAAATACTACAGACTGTGAGTCCGACTTTTGCGAATCAATAGAAGCCATTCTCATATTAAGAGAATCTCCTGTTTTAATGGTTAATGGTTCAGCGAAGGTAACAGTATAGTCACCGTTGCGGTTGCCATGGATAACATCAGCCTGAGATTGTGATAATTCTAATACATACGTATCTGGTAATATCTGCTGAGCTTGATTACTCATTTATATATGTTATTAGGTTCTTTTTATTTTAAGAAATCCTCTCAAGTATATAATTATAATGCCATCAGCTAAAGAACTCAGAGACATTGCCAAAGATCTTGGAATAAGAGGATATAGTAAAATGAATAAGAGCCAACTAACAGACTCTATTGAAGGTCACGTTAAAGGTAATAAAGAACTAGCGGAAAAGTCAGTACCTAAAGAAGCTAGTGAACCAGCTCAGGAACCCGTTAAGGTTGAGTCTGAACCAGCACCTAATAAGACAAAAAGAACCAAGTCACCTTGGGTTTCATTTTGCCAAGAATATTCTAAGGAGAATGGTGTAACATACAAAGAAGCTATGTCAAAGAAAGATGAATACAATAGTTGGAAATCTAAGAAATCAGAGTCTAAGGTAGAAGCTGCTGCTCAAGAATAAAAAAATCTAATTAATATTGTGGGCCTACTGCCCCCTGTCCACTTGTCTTCTATAACCTCCAACAAACATTATTTACCTACAGCATCATCATTTTGATTTTACGATGCAGTTAAGTCAAAATGAAATTAAT
>WLWH01000958.1_pt1 | contig 21343 bp, 21 predicted proteins | sample 6712741 | NCBI WGS metagenome assembly WLWH01 (sample SAMN12718694, study PRJNA515312) | sponge metagenome | isolation source: marine sponge | host: Mycale hentscheli | place: New Zealand: South Island, Marlborough, Capsize Point | collected 2003-05-01
GTAGTGCACCTACTGTACCAGCAGGATGGGTTTTAATAGGTAGCGGAACTTACACAACATCTTCTTTAAATATTATATATGCTGAGTGGTGTGGAGGAACTAGAGTTGAGTATTGGATAGTATCACTGTAAAAAAAATAATATGTCAAGACGACACCAAAGTATATTAAATGTTTTATCAGCTCCATTTTCAAATGAACATAGTTTTAGATTTGACGGAGTAGACGAATACGTTGATTTAGGAACTGGTTATGATTATTTTAATTATGAAACAGGAAGCTATAGTGTATCTTGCTGGGCTAAATGGACTGGAAATGTATATAGTAAAAAAATAATGAATTTTGCAACTAATCAATTTAAGTTTGGAATATTTCAAGGTCCTCAGGGAGTATCAATTAGTATATTTAAAGATAACAATCAAAAGTTAGTAAAGTATAATTGGCAACATCCAACTATTCAGCTAGATGACGGTAATTGGCATAATATATGTGTTGTTATATATCAAAATGCTTCAGTACCTACATGTGACATTTATATAGATGGAGATAATGCGGGTTCTGGTGGAGGTACATATCTACCAATGACAGCCGAAAATACTTTATCTGGATCATCACCTAAATCTATGGAATCAAATTTATCAGGGGGTGGTACTAGTTTGTTTGCTTTTTTAGATGAAGTTTCTATTTTTAATAGTGCATTAAGCGGTCCAGCAGTAACAGAAATATTTAATAGTGGCGTACCAAATAATCTTAACACTTTATCCAATGCTTCTGCACCTGTAGTTTGGTTTAGAATGGGTGAAAATGCAACTTTCTCAAATCCAGGAGGTGTAGGTAATTGGACACTGTTAGATAAAGGAACTGGTAGCAACAGTAATGGTACAAGTGCAAACATGGAAGAAGATGATAGAACTCAAAATTATCCAACTTAAATTTATATTATGAGTAAGATTTATGCAATAGTAAGTTTAGAAGATTTAAGCAAGGTTAGTTTTAACGAAATAATAGAAACTTCAGAAAACACCGTTAGAAAAAATATACTAGAACCACCTACACAATTTATTATTAAATGGAATGGACAAACACCATCGTTTATTACTGATGGCTCTGTTAGTGTTATAGGTGATGTAATGACTCATCAAGAAGCTCTAGCGTTAATGGCAACATCAGATTGGAGCGAACCAGATCCAGTAGAGTAGATTATGGAGGACGGATTCTTAATAGCTTTAATAGGTGCGTTAGGGATAAAGCAAGTATGGGATATAGTCAAACAGAAGATTGATATTAAGGCTAAAAAAGAAGAGCGTGATGATGGTGTTATAACAGACCACATAGAATCGCTAAGTACAAAAATATCTGAACTTGAAATAAAAATCGACGAACTTATAGAGGAAAATTTAAGCCTTAAGGTTAAGGTAGCTAAGATGGAGGAGAGATTAATTTTAAATGCTAAAAACAGGGTAAAGAAATGAAACTATCTAAAAATTTATCGCTAAGTGAAATGACTAAGAGCAATACAGCTACTAGACTAGGAATAGACAACGAACCTACCGAGGAGCATGTGATTAACATGAAAGACTTAGCTGAGGCTATATTTCAACCGATTAGAGAGCACTTTGCGTCTCCTATATACATAAGCTCAGGTTACAGGGGAAATGATTTAAATAAGGCTATTAATGGAAGTAAGTCATCGCAGCATTGTAGGGGTGAAGCAATTGACATCGATATGGACTATAAGAACAGTGTATCTAACGCTGAGGTCTTTAACTATATAAAAGACAACCTAGACTTTGATCAATTGATATGGGAGTTTGGCACTGATAAAAATCCAAGCTGGGTTCATGTAAGTTATAATACTAAGGGTGATCAACGAAACCAAATATTAGTAGCATATAAGAACGATAAGAATAGAACTAAATATAAGCTATATGAGTAACAAGAAAAAATTTAAAGACACTAAGATAGGTAAGTTCTTAAAGACTAAGGCACCAAACATATTAGATATTGTAGGCGACATTTTACCTGACAATGGGGCACTCGGAATTGTAAAGAACTTAATAGACAAGGATGACTCTATAGATCCAGAGACTAAGAAAATGCTTCACGATCAACTTATTGAGTCTTATAAAACAGAGGTAGCTGATAGGGATTCAGCAAGAAAAAGAGAGGTAGAAATAGCAAAGGTTAGAAAGTTTGACTTTTTATTTACCCTAACTGGATTAGTTGGTTTAGGAACCTTTGTATTTTTAGTTTATGCAATAGTATATATTACCATACCAGAACACAATGAGAAAACATTCTATACTTTAATCGGTCTCTGTGAGGGGATAACTTTGAGTATCTTCAGTTTCTACTTTGGAAGCTCAATGAGAAAAGATAAATAACATGCAAGATTGTAACTGTAAGGAGTGTAAGTGCGGATCAACGTGCTCGTGTAAATGTTGTAGCTGTTAGTATGGAAAAAGAAATAGAAGAGTTGAGATCTCAACTTACTGGAGACATGTTTAAAGACATGGAAATAAAAGACAAAATTCACAACCTAGAGATGAAGCTAAAAGGTATTAAACCAGAGGATTCACATTTTGATTGTATGGGCTGTGGTTCATAAAAAAATAACTATATTTGTACTTTAATAAATTAAATTTAATCAAATGGAAAAAATGAAAACAGAAGACACGGAAGTGCTTAAGTCACTACAATCTAGGTTGTTCAACGCTAGAGTAGACATCGGAGACATAGAGGTAGCAATAGCTAGATTATTAAAAAGAAAAGACGTACTAGTTAATGAAGTTGAAACAGTTTCAACGGAACTACAACAGACGCAAAACGAAATGACAGAAAAGTACGGCGAGAAAAAAGTAAATCTCGAGACTGGCGAGTTGTCATGATAATCAGAAAGATATCTATAGGTGCTGACTATAAGTCTAGCTCAATGCATTATTTAGTAGGTCAATCTATACTTGGTGGATCATACAAGATAAACCATATAAGAATGGAAGAGGAGGGTGTGTATAAGATATGGATAGATAATGGCACTGAAATATTTTTATGGAAAGAGTTTGGTAGAAATATGCCCGTATCTATAGAGTATCTTGTAGATTTTTAATAATGAGATCTCCCTTTCATTTCTTAATTAAACCACTAGGTGGTACTAGGTATAAACACACCAAAGAGATAGCTGGTGTAGACGTTATAGTTAGTTCGTCTCAAGAAGACCATACGGCTACTAACAGATATGCTGTTGTTATAGAGACTCCAATAACGTATAATGGGGATATAAAAAAGGGTGACATACTAATCGTTCATCATAACGTGTTTAGAAAATACTACGACATGAAGGGTAACGAAAAGAGTGGTCCTTGTTTTTTTATGGATGACTTATATGTTATAGATAATGAACAGTTTTTCTTATATAAAGATGCTGATAGCGATAAGTGGATAGCTCCTGATCCATATTGTTTTGTAGAGCCATTAATAAAAGAAGCATCACTTATAGAGGATAATAATGTGTATGAAAATTTATTGGGAAAAATTAAGTATATTAATAAAGAATTAACATCTAAAGGTTTAAGGGTTGGTGATATAATAAGTTTCCAACCAGAGAGTGAGTATGAGTTTGATGTAGATGGGAAAAAACTTTATAGGATGTTTACTAGAAACATCTGTATATCTTATGACGACTAAACAAATAAAGGAAGACATTATAAAGGCTGGTGAAATGGCTGTAAAGCAATTGGTAAAGGTTGCTAAGGAGGAAATAATAAAGCCTGATCCAGAGGATGAATTAGCGGCAGATAGATTAAAGAACGCAGCAGCTACTAAGAAACTAGCTATATTCGATGCGTTTGAAATACTCAACAGAATAGAGGCTGAGAGGGCTTTACTTAATGAGGAGCCTGAGAGAGAAAGTAAAAACAAATCATTTGGCTTTGCAGAGAGAAGATCAAAATAGTCTATATAAGGTATTAAATAAACCAATACCTAGGTCAGTGATGTCTTCTAAAAATAAAGCGAAGACTTGGTACTATGGCTATCATGATAAGTATGACTTAGTAGTTATATCTAAGGATGGAACACTAGGAGATGTATATGAGATAAACGGATTACGTGTTGGACTACCTAAGCCTCCAGCTAAGATAGAAAAGGGTGCTAACAAGTGGGAACCAAAGCAATACCCTAGGGAATTACAAAAGATGAAGACTGTTTTTGATTGGAGCAGAAGAGACAGCACATTTAAAAATAAGTGGGTAGATTTTATAGAGGGAGAGTTTGACATACGAGAGCAAGGTCATTGGTTTATGAACAACAGTAAACCTACCTATATGACAGGTTCTCACTATATGTACCTACAATGGACTAAGATTGACATAGGACTACCTGACTTCAGAGAAGCAAATAGAATATTCTTTATTTTTTGGGAAGCGTGTAAGGCTGATAAAAGATGCTTTGGTATGTGCTACCTAAAAAATAGACGTTCAGGTTTTTCTTTTATGAGTTCTTCCGAAACTGTAAACCAGGCTACTATATCACGAGATGCTAGACTTGGTATACTATCTAAAACTGGTTCAGATGCTAAGAAAATGTTTACAGATAAGGTTGTTCCTATATCTAACCACTACCCATTCTTTTTTAAGCCTATTCAGGATGGTATGGATAAACCAAAGACTGAGCTAGCGTATAGAGTTCCAGCTAGTAAGATCACTAAGAAGAACATGTACGAAGAGGATGATGATGATGTAGATGGATTAGACACAACTATTGACTGGAAAAATACAGATGACAACTCTTATGATGGTGAAAAATTACTACTGCTAGTTAGTGATGAATCTGGGAAATGGCTCAAACCTAACAATATACTAAATAATTGGCGAGTAACCAAGACATGTCTTAGATTAGGTAGTAAAGTAGTAGGAAAATGTATGATGGGATCTACCTGTAATGCATTGAATAAGGGTGGTGGAAACTTTAAAAAACTATACGAAGACTCTGATCCGTTTGAAAGAAATGCTAATGGGCAGACTAGGAGTGGGCTATACTCTTTGTTTATACCTATGGAGTGGAACTTTGAGGGGTATATAGATGAGTATGGTATGCCTGTATTTAATACACCTAGTAAACCAGCAGTAGGGGTAGATGGAGAATACATTACAGCAGGTGTAATTAATTACTGGGAGAATGAGGTTGCGTCATTAAAATCTGATAACGATGCACTCAATGAATTTTACAGACAGTTTCCAAGAACTGAGAACCACGCATTTAGGGATGAGAGTAAGTCCTCAATATTTAATCTAACTAAGTTATACCAACAAATAGATTATAACGAATCACTTATAAAGGATAGGTTTTTAACTAAGGGTGGTTTTCATTGGAAGAATGGAATAAAAGATAGTGAGGTTATATGGACTCCTAATAATAGTGGAAGGTTTGTACTTTCTTGGATACCAAAGGGTAACTTACAAAACAATGTTCTTAAAAAGAACGGAAAGTATTTCCCTGGAAATGAGCACATTGGCAGCTTAGGTTGTGACCCTTATGATATATCAGCAACTGTTATGGGTAGAGGATCTAACGGATCACTACATGGCATGACTAAGTTTAATATGGAGGACGCACCAAGTAATGAGTTCTTCTTAGAGTATGTAGCTAGACCACAGACAGCTGAGATATTCTTTGAGGATGTGTTAATGGCTTGTGTGTTTTACGGTATGCCAGTGTTAGTGGAGAATAACAAGGCTAGATTATTATATCATTTTAAGAATAGAGGATACAGAGCTTTCTCAATGAATAGACCAGATAAGCACAAGAATAAATTATCAGGATCAGAAAAAGAATTAGGAGGCATACCTAACTCCTCAGAAGATGTTAAACAAGCACATGCTGCCGCTATAGAGGCATATATAGAAAAAAACGTAGGGATGGATTTAGAGGGTACGTATAGGGATCCAGATGAAATGGGATCTATGTATTTTACTCGTACATTAATGGATTGGGCTAGGTTTGATATTAATAATAGAACCAAGTTTGATGCATCCATTAGCTCTGGCTTAGCTATTATGGCAAATCAAAAGCATTTATATAACCCAGTCGTAAAAGAGTCAAAAATTTCTATTAACTTTGCAAGATATAGTAACAAGGGAAGTATAAGCCAAATTATAAAATAAATGAAGGAGCCTATTGTATTAATAAACCCTGTAACTTTTCCTAATCAACTAACGACAGATAGCCAAAAAGCTACGGAGGAATATGGTTTACAGGTAGGTCAGGCTATTCAGTATGAATGGTTTAAGAGGACAGGTAACACATGTAGGTATTACAATCAATGGGTAGAGTTTCACAAATTAAGGCTATACGCTAGAGGTGAACAACCAGTAGATAAGTACAAGTCAGAATTGGCTGTAGATGGTGATCTTTCTTATTTAAACTTAGACTGGACACCTGTTCCGATAATTCCAAAATTCGTTGACATAGTAGTTAACGGAATGTCTAATAGATTATTTACCGTACAAGCATACGCACAGGATGCACTCGCATCAGATCAGCGAATGGAGTATCAGCAGATGATAGAGGCTGATATGGTAGCTAAGGATTTCTTAAATCAATCAAAAGAATTATACGGTATTGACGCATTCAATACTAGTGCAGAAAATTTACCAGCAGATGATCAAGAGCTACAACTACATATGCAGTTGGAGTATAAGCCTGGTATAGAGATAGCAGAAGAAGAGGCAATAAACACAATACTTGAAGAGAATCATTTCTACGATGTTAGAAAAAGAGTAGATTACGATATATGTACTATTGGTATGGGCTGGTTAAAGCACGAGTTTTTAGCTAATGCAGGCATCAAAGTGAGCTACGTGGATCCAGCTAATTTAGTATACAGCTATAGTGAGAGCCCAACCTTTGATGATTGTTTCTATTACGGAGAGGTTAAAAGAGTTCCGATAACAGAGTTATTAAAGATAAACCCAGACCTAACTAAGGAAGACTTACAAGAGATTTCACAACTTAGCTCAAGCTGGTACGGTCACTATGGTGTATTAAATCCATACAGAGATAGTTTATTTGAAAAGGACGTAGTTTGTTTGTTATACTTTAACTATAAGACGGATAAGAAGTTTGTATACAAGAAAAAGTATATGGATAACGGCGGTGAGAAGGTTATAAGAAAGGATGACTCCTTTAATCCACCACCACAGGCTGAGGAAAGATTTGAAAAAATAGAAAAAAGAATAGACGTTTGGTATGAGGGCGTTATGGTACTGGGTAGTGGAAAGCTACTTAAATGGGATCTTTCTAAGAATATGGTTAGACCTAAGTCAGCATCTCAGTATGCTACACCTAACTACATTGGCGTTGCTCCTAGAATGTATAAGGGAGTTGTTGAATCTTTAGTTAGACGTATGACTACGTTTGCTGATTTGATACAAATGACTCACTTAAAGCTACAGCAGGTTATATCAAGAGTAGTTCCAGACGGTGTATATATTGATGCTGATGGATTAAACGAGGTTGATTTAGGTACAGGAGCGGCATACAACCCAGAGGATGCACTAAGGCTTTACTTCCAAACAGGTAGTGTAATAGGTAGAAGTTTTACTCAAGATGGTGAGTACAATCACGGCAAGGTTCCTATTCAAGAACTATCTAGTAACTCAGGACAATCTAAAATTGCTAGTTTAATAGGTACGTATAACCACTACCTTAGTATGATTAGAGATGTAACAGGTTTAAACGAAGCTAGAGACGCTTCATCTCCTGATCCTAACTCTTTAGTTGGCTTACAAAAATTAGCGGCATTAAATTCAAATACAGCTACAAGACACATACTTGATGGTAGTTTATATATTACTAGACGATTAGCGGAGGCGTTATCTTGTAGGGTTTCTGATGTGTTAGAATACTCAGCAACTAAGGAAGAGTTTATAAACCAAATAGGAAAGTATAATGTAAACACCCTAGAGGACATAAAAGATTTATACCTTCATGACTTTGGTATTTTTATAGAGGTGTCTCCAGATGAAGAAGAGAAGGCACAGCTAGAGGCTAATATTCAGGTTGCATTAAGCAGAGATCAGATTACATTAGAGGACGCAATTGATATAAGACAGATTAAGAATATTAAGATGGCTAATCAATTATTAAAGGTCAAGAGAAAGAATAAGGAGAAGAAGGATGTAGAAAGAGAGAACGAGAAGATGCAGATGCAGGCTCAAATAAATGCTCAGTCATCACAAGCGTCAGCTCAGGCTAAGATGCAGGTAACACAGGCGGAAACTCAATCTAAGGTTCAAGTAAAACAAGCAGAGGTTGCTTTTGAGATAGAGAAGATGAGTGCAGAGGCTGCTCTTAAGAGAGAACTAATGCAGGTTGAGTTTGATATGAATATGCAACTTAAGGGTTTAGAATCTCAGGCTGTCGTACAGAGAGAAGAGATGAAAGAGGCTGCTAAAGATAATAGAGTGTCTATTCAAAATACACAGCAATCAAAACTAATACAACAAAGAAAGGATAATTTACCACCGATCAACTTTGAGTCTAATGAGGATTCCTTAGATGGATTTGATTTAGCAGAGTTTGACCCCAGGTAATTATATTTAAAAAAAATCCTTAATTTTGTAGTTAATTAATTAAATCAAATAAAATGTCAGAGTTAAAAGTAAAGGAAGTATCTAATGTTCCAGAAAAGTCTAAGGCTGAAATAGAACAGGAGTTACTACAAAAACATGAAGAGCAATTTGAAGATGGTGCTCCTAAAGAGGAAACCACTATAGTTGCCGAAGAAGAAATTAAAACTGAAGAACCTAAAGAAGAGGTTAAGTCAGAAGAAAAAATTGAAGAAGAGGTAGTTAAGGAAGACTATCAAATTGGAGATGAAGACGTTCTTTCATTTATTAAAAATAGATACAGTAAAGAGATAAACTCTTTAGATGATTTGTTTGAACAAAAGGAAAGCAATGAGGAACTTCCAGAGGATGTTTCGGCTTATCTTAAATTCAAAAAAGAAACTGGTCGTGGATTCCAAGACTTTGTAAACCTTAATAAGGATTATGATAGTATGGATAACGATCAACTCTTAGCAGAGTATTGGTCTCAATCTAAACCACACTTAGACGCTGAGGATATTCAATTCGAACTAGATAATAGATTCGGATATGATGAAGACTTAGCAGACGACAAGGAGAAGAGACAGATTAATATAGCTAAGAAAGAAGAACTTGTAAAAGCTAAGAAGTATTTAAACAATCAAAAGGAACAATATGGTGTGCCACTTGAGTCAAGTAGTTCATTCGTTTCTCAAGACGAGCAAAGTGACTACGAGGCTTACAAGAAGTATGTTCAAGAATCGAACAGTATGCAAGAGCAGAATGTAAAAAGACAGGAGTATTTTACAAAGAAAACTAACGAATTATTTTCTACAGATTTCAAAGGTTTTGGTTTTAAAGTAGGAGAAAAGGAAATGGTTTTTAATCCAGGAAATGTGGATAAAATGAAAACTACTCAGTCTGATATAACTAATTTTATCAACTCTCATGTGAATGAGGATGGTTTTATTAAAGATGCTGCTGCATACCATAAGTCATTGGCTGTTGCTATGAACTCTGAATCTTTTGCTAAGTTCTTTTATGAGCAAGGCAAGGCAGACGCTGTTAGTGATATAACTAAGGAATCTAAAAACGTGGATATGCCCGTTAGAAAAGCTCCTGAAAGTATTAGTAAGGGTGGTTTCAGTGTTACAGCGGTAGGTAATGATCACGGTTCTGGACTAAGAATAAGAAGTAAAAAAAATAAAAACTAAAAACTAAAACTTAAAAAAATGGCAGGTTCAATAACAGGTGCCGCTGGACAACCAGCGTTAACACCGTCGTCAAGTAAGGCAGCATTGCCTTCAAATTATATTACAAATTTTGATTTTTTAAATCAATACTTACCAGACACTTACGAGAAAGAGTTTGAAAGATATGGAAACAGATCTATCAGTGCTTTCTTGAGAATGGTTGGTGCAGAAATGCCTACTAACTCTGACCTTATCAAATGGGAAGAGCAAGGTAGACTACATACAAAGTTCGAGGGAGTAACTACAGCTACTGCTGATGCTCAAGATGCGGCTACTTTAGCTATCACTGGACATAATTTAAGAGTAGGTCAAACTATTTTTGTGTCTGATGGTACTGCTGCTTCTACTGCTAGCAATAAAGCTATCGTTACAGCTGTTGCTACTAACTCAGTAGACGTAGCTTACTACGAGGCAGCTGGTCAAGCTGTAGGTATGAATGCTTCTGCAAACATTATTGTTTATGTATATGGTTCAGAGTTCAATAAAGGAGCTAACGGAATGAGTGGTTCTTTAGAGGCTGATCCAGTAATTAAAGACAATAAGCCAATTATAATCAAAGATAAGTATGTTGTATCTGGTTCAGATATGGCTCAAATCGGATGGGTAGAGGTAACGTCAGAAAACGGAGCGTCAGGATACCTGTGGTACATTAAATCAGAGCACGAAACAAGATTACGTTTTGATGATTATCTTGAAATGGCAATGATTGAAGGTGTTCCAGCTGCTGCTGGTTCAGGTGTTGCTGCTTTAGCTGCTGGTGGACAATTAGGTAATCAAGGTACAAAAGGTTTATTCCACGAAATTGAGAACAACGGTAACGTTTGGTCTGGTGGAAACCCAGCTGCTTTAGCTGACTTTGATGCTATTATCCAGAGATTAGATAAGCAAGGTGCTATCCAAGAGAATGTAATGTTCGTTAACAGAGAGTTCGGTTTTGATATCGACGATATGTTAGCTGCTCAAAATTCTTACGGAGCTGGTGGTACTTCTTACGGATTGTTTGACAATGACGAAGAAATGGCACTTAACCTTGGATTCTCAGGATTCAAAAGAGGATATGAGTTCTATAAGACTGACTGGAAATATCTTAACGATGCTACATTAAGAGGTGGTATTGTTGGTGGAGCTGTAAATGGTGTATTAGTACCAGCAGGTTCAACTAATGTTTACGATCAAGTAATGGGTAGAAATGCTAAGAGACCATTCTTACACGTAAGATATAGAGCGTCAGAAACTGAAGATAGAAGATATAAGACTTGGATGACTGGTTCCGCTGGCGGAGCTGCAACAAGTGACTTAGATGCAATGGAAGTTAATTTCTTATCAGAAAGAGCTCTTTGTACTTTAGGTGCTAATAACTTCTTTATCTTTAAGGATTAAGAATAACAATTACTAGGGGAGGGTTAATTCCCTCCTCTTTTTTTTTACAATTAAATTAAATCGAATAAAATGAAAACAGAATTAAAAGATAGGGTATATGTATTGAAATCTCAAACAACCCCTTTGAGTTATATGTTAAACTCAAGAAACACAAAAAGAGCACCATTATTATATTTTGACGAAGATATGGGAGTTAATAGACCACTTCGTTATGCAAGAAACCAGAAGAGTCCTTTTGAGGATGAGCAAGATGATAATGCTATTTTAGAGCCAATCGTATTTGAGGATGGTTTCTTAAGTGTGCCAAAAAATAATCCAGTACTACAAAAGTTTCTAAACTTACACCCTGGTATAAATAAAATATACGAAGAGGTAAACACAGAGAAAGATGCTAGTAAAGAGGTTGCTAGTTTAGATAGTCAACTGGACGCAGAAATAGCTGCTAAAGAATTAGAAATAGATATGATTGAAAACATAGCTAGACTGCTAATGGGTTCTACTGTAGATAAGTTAACAAGCTCTGAATTAAGAAGAGATGTTAGATTATACGCTAGACAAAACCCCGTAGAGTTTTTAGAAATGATTGACGATCCTATGGTTAGGCTTCAAGGTTTAGCTAAGAAGGCATTAGACTCCAAGATTATTACACTAAGAAACGGAGATAGAGATGTATTCTTTAACTTGAAAAATAACAAAAAGAAAATGATTACTGTACCGTTTGATGAGACGGCAACATCTGCTATAGCTGCATTCTTACAATCTGATGAAGGTGTAGAAATTATGAAGATGTTAGAGAAAAAAGTAAATTAATTTACTATATTTGTGCTTTCATATAGTTTGTTTGTTTCTTTCATAGTAAAGATGAGGAGAGGGTTTAGGCTCTCTCTTTTTTTTTATCTTTGTATTATGAATAATTTTATATCTATACCAATTACAGATGCTGGTGGAAACTATAATGTAATAGTACAAACCAATAATATAATAACTGCTGTTAGACACTCATCTACATCAACACATATACTAACACCTGCTGTAGGAGCTCAAGGTAGTGATGATATAATTAATGTTACACACGCAGCAGACACAGCACAAAACTCTGTAGCAACCGCTATTATGATGGCTGTGGTATCAGCCTCATCTTTATTTGGTCAGAGTGGTACAGTTCGAGCTGTAGATTCACCTGTAGATATCACAAGTGTAGATCACGCTTAAAATAGACCATCTCTGTTTTTTTTCATTATCTTTGTATCAAACATTTTTAGATGATTAACACGGTAAGAAATACTGTAATGGCTGTTCTTAATAAGGATAACAATGGTTATCTTACTCCAGAAGAGTTTAACCTATTTGCTAAACAGGCACAGTTAGAGATATTTGAAGAGTACTTTTACAACTACAACAACTTATTAAATAAGAAAAATAAAAGACTAGTTAACACTGGATATGCTGACCTACCAAGGCAGTTGGTTGAGGTGATAGACACGTTTACTCAATTTAAGTCATTATCAATAATTTCTAATAGTAATCAATCATTTGAACTCCCCACTGACTGGTATACATTTATTAGTGTGTTATGGAAAACAAAATGTGGAAGTAGTCCTGAATTAAGTGTAGAAGCAGAAAGAGTAGGTGAGTATCAAATAAACAAATTACTATCCTCTAATTTAACATCTCCATCAAAAGAATATCCAGCATATGTTTTTTCACCGCAAGGCTCAGATACACCAATAGGACCTGGAAGTTCTACCTATGGAAACTTAGGTAATCAAATTACCATATATCCTATTGCACCAACTTCTGATTGCAATTTAGAGTGTGACTTAACCTATATAAGATATCCAAAGGATCCAAAGTGGACCTATCAAATGGTATCAGGATCTCCTATATTTAATCAATCTGCTACTGACTACCAAGACTTCGAACTACCTTTTTCTGATCAAGTAGAGATGACATTGAAAATATTACAGTACGCTGGTGTTAATATAAGAGAACCAGAAGTAGTTCAGTTCGCTTCAGGGGCAGAGGCAATAAATAATCAAAGTGAATCATAATGGCTTATCTAACTAACTATCAATATTACGCTAACGCAGGTCAAGACCCTCAAGATAAAAACTGGGGAAGCTATCAGTATGTACCATTAAAAGATATTGTCAATAATTTTATGTTGATGTATGCGGATGATGATACCACTATAGGTAATGTAAAAAGGTATACGGTACTGTTTCACGCTAAGAGAGGTATTCAAGAAATAACCTACGATGCACTTAGAAATATAAAGGTGTTAGAGGTTAAAATGTATGAGTGTGATAATTTAAAAATGATACTACCTCCTGACTACGTAAATTATGTTAGAATATCTGTTGAAAAAGAAGGGGTATTATATCCACTACACGAAAACTCCAGTATAAACTATGCTAGTGAGTACTTAAGAGATAACAACTGTAACTTTTTATTTGACGCAGATGGAGAAGTATTAGAGGCTGCTAATTCTCAATTAGACAGAAATAGATTAGATGGATTACCAAGGTCTCAGTTTATGGGAGCTGGACCACGATACGGTCAGTGGGGATGGAATATAGATGGTGACTGGATATTTGGATATGGTATAGGTGGTGCTTATGGATTAGAAACATCAGAAGCAAATATTAACGATAGCTTTAGAATAGATAAAAAATCTGGTGTAATTAACTTTAGCTCTGGTGTAAAGAATGAATTTATAGTAATAGAGTATGTGTCAGATGGTATGGAGAATGGCGACAACGACTCTGTTAGTATCAACAAATTAGCCGAAGGGTATTTATACGCCTACATAAAAGCTTCTATCCTAGAGAATAGAGTAGGTGCACAAGAGTATGTAATTAGACGAGCTAATAAGGATAAGATGGCTAAGTTGAGAAATGCTAAGATTAGATTAAGTAACTTACACGCTGGTAGACTTCTTATGCCATTAAGAGGGCGTGATAAATGGATTAAATGAAAATAAGCAATAGTTTCACTCAAGGTAAAATGAATAAAGACCTCGATGAGCGTCTTATACCTAAGGGTCAGTATAGGGATGCGTTAAACATTGAGGTAAATGCTTCAGAGGGAGCTGGTATTGGAGCTGTTGAAAACGTAAAAGGTAATACCTTAATAGGAACATATCCATATCCAAGTAACGAAAACAACTTAAGTGTAATAGGTTCTATTGCTAATCAATCTACCAATGATATATTTTTTCTAGTTACAGGGTCAATTAACGACTATGTACTTCAATACAACTCTGAAAACAATCAGATTACAACACTGCTTCAAGATACTAAAGGAAGAGTATTAAAATTTAATTCTCTAAACTTAATAACAGGTATAAACATTATAGACAACTTACTATTCTGGACCGATGACTTAAATCCCCCTAGACGATTAGATGTTAGTAATAGTTACCAAACAGATGCTTTTACAGAGGATGATATATCCGTTATAGTTAAGCCACCCTTATATCCACCGAAAATATTTCTAACTGACACTACTGAGTCTGGTAATCTTTCAGGTAAGGAAAACAATATAGAGGATAAGTTTATTCAATTCTCTTACAGGTATAAGTATGAAAATAATGAGTACAGTGCTATGTCTCCTTTTTCTGCTACTGCTTTTTTTCCTAAAGCATTTTCATATAACTATGCAGATGCTGAGTTTACCTCTATGGTAAATAATTTTAATGAGGTTGATGTTTCTTTTTTAACAGGTGAAAGCCAAGTAAAAGAGGTTCAGATTTTATTTAGAGACACGTTAGATAACTCTGTATTTGTTATAGAAAGATTTAATAAAAGTAATAAAGGTTGGGGAGATAACGCAGAGGAGACAATTACATTTAGTAACAATAAGATATTTTCATTACTACCACCAGACGAGGTAACAAGATTATTTGATAACGTACCACTACAAGCTAAGTCTCAAGATATAATAGGTAGCAGATTAATATATGGTAATTACACACAGTTCTTTAATATAGACACAATACTTGATTACCAAGTAGAGCATAACCCTACTTATATTTCTACTAATCCTAAGAGAACATTTAAAAGTAATAGGGATTACGAGGTTGGTGTGGCTTACTTAGACCAGTATGGTAGAATGTCTACGGTTTTAACTAGCGAAAACAATGCGGTTCATATTCCTATTGGCTCATCTAAACGATCCAACTCATTAAGAATAACATTAAACAACCAAGCCCCTACGTTTGCTACTAAGTATAGATTATTCATTAAGCAAAATAAGGGTGTTTTTTATAATATCTTTCCATTGTATTACTATATCGATGGTGTTTACAGATGGTTTAGAATAAGTCAGAGTGATGTTGACAAGGTTAAGGAGGGTGATTATATTACTGTTAAGGTAAACAATGACACTGCTGTTGACACGTTAGAGAAAATGAAAGTCATTGAGGTGTCTGTTCAAGAAAGAGATTACTTAGGGAATAACGAACTGCCAGGATTATACTTCAAGGTTAAGGTTGACAATACTTTATTATTTGATGGTTCTGAAATTGAAGAGTTTTTTACAGAAACTGTTGGTTTTGCTTATAGCGTAGAAAAACCTGGATCGTATAGTACCGCTGAGCTTTTTGTAGGAAATATAGATGAGCCTGTTTATTACGGAAGTAGAACAGATGATTACGCTAGACTAACTATATTAAACTTAGCTGGAAGTGGTTATTCTAAATATAAAATGTTAGACTCGCTAGAGACTCAAGAATGCCAACGGTTTAAAATATATATGGATAGCTCTAAACATTTTAGCATATACTACTTTAATGGATCATCCTACGAAAGGCACGAGTTTTATTCTCAATCTATTGAAATCCCTGCAAATAGACAGGTTTCTGTATTATCTATGGCTGGTGGGACTATAGGAACATCAGTAGCTTGTAAATTTGAGTTTGCACACACTAGTGGTTATACTACAGGAGATTATTGGATTATAAATATTTTACCATCTAATGGTCGAACTTTCTCGGGAATAGGAGTAGAATCTCATATAATAGAAGGAAATACAAACTATTTGTATGGATCAAAAGCTATTCTTCCAGGAAATTCATGGAGCCCTACTGAAGGTGGTGATCAAACTAGTTTTCCTCAGCCAGGGGGTACTTACACATTAGATAGACCTGTGGAATCTGGAGCAAGAATTAGAATTAGGTTAAAAGAAGAAGAAAGTTATGGGGAAGGTTCTTGGCAAGAATGGCAAGAATGGGTGTCTCCAAGAAGATATGCTAATATACAAGAGTGGTTTTGGGAGAGTGGAGCTCATAGAACTTTTAAGCAGTTTGATAACCAATCAAATGATAGTGGTGCTAGTAATGTATTCTTCAGAAGAGGTTACAATAGAAGAAATAGACCTGGTGCTGGTGAAGCGTCTGATATCAATGTAAATTATATATCACAAAACAATGATGCTTATACTAATGCAGATAGATCCACTATACTTGCTGAAAGACCTGTATATATGTTTATACTAACAAGTAATTTAACAGATTCCATACCTAATTATATGCATGCTGAGATGGAGGTTATCATGCAGGCAGGGCTGAATGTTTTTGAGACGGAAGGTAAAGAAAGCCTAGAGGATGTTTTTTACGAGGTTCCAAGGACATATAATATAGAAAATAGAAAACACCAAGTGACGTGGAAGTACACAGACTTTGGTTATCCTTACGCTGACACAGGCTTTGAAGGTCAGACTATCTTAGGACTACCTTCAGGTACTGAACCAACTGATACAGACTTACCCGTTCCTTTTGTGGCTGGCGAGACTATATATGTTAATGAAAATTCAGGTGCAACGGTGTTTGTAGCAGACGGCTACTATACTATACTATCCGTAATAGACCCTTATAATATAATAATAGATCGTCCTTTTGAACAATCTGGTCCCGTAACTGGAGGAACCGTATCATATACTCCTTTTGATCAAGACCAAACATCTACTAAGCCACTGAAGATTACACTAAACCCTATGGACGCTGTTAATACTGAGTTTAATGCATACTCTTTTGGTAATGGCGTAGAGTCAATGGTAGTGAGAGGCGACTGGAATGGTAGACACTTAAAGTATAGTCCAAGAGCAAGCTCTACGTATGAAGATTATGCACAAGAAAGAGTTGAGGAAGCTCTAACATATAGTGGTGTTTACAGAGAGAATACAGGTATAAATAACTTTAACGAGTTTAACCTATCACTAGCTAATTTTAAGTACCTAGACAAAGCATTTGGTTCTATACAGAAGATTAAATCAAGAGACACAGACTTAGTTGTTTTTCAAGAAAATAAAGTATCTAAAATATTATACGGTAAAAACTTACTCTCAGATGCGGTAGGTGGTGGTACTGTAGCTAGTATACCAGAGGTATTAGGAACTCAGGTGTCATTCGCTGGTGAATATGGTATTAGTAAAAACCCAGAAAGTTTTGCACAATGGGGAAATAATATGTATTTTGCGGATGAATATAGAGGTGCTGTGTGTAGACTATCTAATAATGGTATATTTGAAATATCATCATTTGGTATGGCAGATTGGTTTAAGGATTTATTTAGAGATCAACCTGGCAAAAGAAAAATGGGTGGTATTGATCCATTTAAAGGTAGGTATGTAATAGCAACTAGAACAATAAGCTTACCAATTGAGTTTGAGATTGGATTTGAAGAGTAATATATTATAAAAAAAATGAGTCAAATTAATTTTCCATCAACTGTTTCTACAAGACAACTAACTGTTCGCTCTAATACAACGTGGCAAATAACTGCTCAAAGTTTAGGAAGTGGTGCTAATTTTGTAAAGATTAATGGTTCTTTTTTAGCTAATGAAGGTGGTATAGGTGTATATTCTGGTTCTGGCAACGAAAATGTAGAGGTACAATTAACCGCTAATGACTCGGGGTCAAACAGAACCGTTCAATTAGACCTTTTAGACTCTCTTAATCAACAAACATCTTTTACTTTATTTCAATCCAAGGCACCTATACTTACTAGAATATTTACAGTAAATGCCAACGGTAAAGACAGTGGAAAACTAGCTACTCAAAAGTACAACTTTACTAGTAATGGAACGGGATCAGATATAGAGTTTCCAAACACTACCATAACTACTATTCAACCATCTGAGTTTGTATCTTTTTCAGATTTCGAAGGTCAGGAGTCTATACCTGTTGATTTTGACAATATAGATATGAAGGCAAATAGAATAGGAAGTACCACTATACAGCCTTTCATACCATCGTTAAGGAATACAATGAGTTATCTTATTACTGATGAAGTGTTTGATCCAAACAACGCCTCTCAGTTTTCTAGTATGTTATCTCAGGCTACTTCTGTAACACCTACTTTAGCTACTGATGTATATACGTCATCATTTACTTATATAAGAAATTCTAAGTCACACCTATACTTAATATATAATTATTCTAGCGAGATACCAGCGGGTAGTGCGGCATATGTTGTTCCAGCTGGAACGTCTAATGGTGCCACCATAAATGTTAAGGTGAATTTTTTAGATAGAATAGGTAGGGTGGTTTTTAACTACAATGCCAATACTACTAGTAAAACTTTTATATTAAAACAAAACGATATAGAGATATTTAATACGGGTGCAGTTACAGGCACTGGAAGTGTTAATTTTTTCAAGGGAGACAATACCAATAACATATATGACCTAGAGGTTTTAACAGCAGCTAGTGATGACGGGTGGGAGATTACACCAAACGTACCAACGCTAACAAGCTTTAGTATTAATAGTGTAGGCACAACATTAGCTAACGTTTGTTCTTCTACAGCTTCAGATACTTTATTTCATAGTGGATCAGCAGCACTTCCAGCTGTAGGAGATGTCATATATACTGATGGTACTGGTCAGACTGCTTTTAATGGTAATGATGAATACTATAAAGTATCTACAAATGATTATGCTCTTATAAATCCATCTGGTTTAGTGGTAGACACAGGAGACTGTAGCCCATGTGCCGAGACAGCAATACCTGTTATAAGTAGTACGAGTTTTACTTTTGAGCAGGGTAAAAGGGTAGGTCTTTCTTTAGTTGCTTCTAATAATCCTATTTCTTATGCTTTAGTTTCAACGTGCAATAACTACACATTAACAGGGGGAAGCTCAGGTTCTTCATTTACTGTAGTGGACTGCATAACAGGAGTAACCAATAGTGTTACCGTAATGTCTGGTAGTTCTTTAGAAATTTGTTCTTCATCTACTCCAGTATTAGTAAGTGGGGATGGAACCATAACATCTGAAGGTGTTTGTTCGGATGAAATACTGCCTCCAGGAATTTCTTTTAATACAGATAATGGTTCTTTATCTGGTTCTTCAGTTATCCCAGGAACATATCCAATAGTAGTTACAGCTACTAATTGCTTTGGCACTAGTGTAAATACAACAATAACTATAACCGTGAATCCAGCTATTATACTAATAAGGTTTAACATGGATATATCAAATCCACAAGACACCAGTTCTTTAGCATGTGGTGTTACACCTTCTTTTGTTCAAATGTTTCACAGTGGAAGAGGAACGTATCCATTATTAAATGACTTTATATTTACACTTGTGAATGGTAAAAGGGTTGTTTATAATGGAGGAGATAAGCACTACATTACTGATGAATTAACTGGAGGTAAGAATAATATACTTAGAGTAGACGGAGCTGGTCAAGTAGTAGAAAAAACAGTATGTCCTTAAAAATATAAGATATGGCAAATTATACACTATCATACTCACCATTTTCAGACGGATGGACATCGTTTCACTCTTACTCACCACAGTCTATGGTGTATCTTAATAATAACTTCTATACGTTTAATGGTGGTAAATTATATAAACACTATGATAATGATACAAGAGGTAATTATTACGGAAAGCAGTATGATGCTACAATAACAACGGTACTAAATGACTCACCTACCGAGGCTAAAATGTTTAAGACCATTGAGCTAAATAGTAACAAACCGTGGCTAACAGAGGTTACAACAAATCTTTCAAGCGGCAAGATAGAGTCTGTTGATTATGCACTAAAAGAGGGTGACTACTACGCATATATTAGAAGGTTATCTACAGACACCAACCTAAGTTTAATGTCAGCGCAAGGAGTAGGCAGTGTAACAAATGTTTCTGGAACATTTCCTGGGGCTATAACTCTTACATTTGATTTTGATATAGATAGCATTATATCCATAGGCGATAAATTGTACAGGAGTGATAATACATCATCTACTATTCAGTTAATTGGAACCGTAACAAGCAGAACGGATAAGACACTATCTGTAACAACCTCCTCTATGACACCTGTTGCTGGTAACTTTATACTATATTTAAAGGATGCTCAGGCTGAATCATACGGGTCAAGGGGTTATTATATGGATTTGAAATTAACCTATAAGCAAAGTGATGAGGTGGAATTGTTTTCACTAAGTAGTGAGATATTTAAAAGTTTTCCTTAAATTAGTATCTTTGTAACAAACTAAAGAAATGGATTATATCATAGAAATATTCAACATCCTATCCGACTTACTATTTACTCAAGATAACACTCACTATCAAGCGGTAGTTCCTCCAGCTGTCGTTATAATGGGTCTTCAAGCTGCGTTCTCCGCAGGACAAGCGATAAAGGGTGGTATTGATAAAAGAAAAGCTGAGCAGGCTCAAAGACAAGCTATTACTAGTTACGAGAATAAGTTAAGAAATATAGAAATTCAGAATAGGTTACAGGCGTTAAGGGTTCCTACAATGGGGGCTGAATTAAGAGAGAGAGGTATTGCTAGAGCTACTACTGCTGGTATAGAGTCTATGCAAGAGGCTGGAGCCGAGGCTGTGTTAGGTGGTGTGCCAAGGGTAGTTACTGCTGCTGACGCACAATCAGCTCAGGTAGCTGCTGAATTAGATCAAATGCAAGCTAGACGTGATGAATTGGTGTTAAGAGAAGACCAAAGGATAGAGGATGAAAGAGCTAGAAGAGAGGAACAAATAGCGGGTGTAGATATGATGAGAGCACAAGGTGCGGGAGCTGCTGCCGCTGACGCTGCTATGATGCAACAAGCTGGAGCAGCAGGTATAGCATCAGGACTAGGCGGTATGGCTGTACAATCAGC
>WLWH01000963.1_pt1 | contig 21248 bp, 25 predicted proteins | sample 6712741 | NCBI WGS metagenome assembly WLWH01 (sample SAMN12718694, study PRJNA515312) | sponge metagenome | isolation source: marine sponge | host: Mycale hentscheli | place: New Zealand: South Island, Marlborough, Capsize Point | collected 2003-05-01
CTCAATATGAGTTTCATACACACATTCATCACGGTGACATCTGTAGCAATAGCACACATGATATCTTTGATAAAACTAGAATTGAAGATGATATAAACACTTATATAGAACTTAAGAAAGATAAATCATACATACAAGATGTTTCATTGTATCATGAGCTGTTATCTTACATAACAACAATGTTTGATAACATGTCATCAGAAGTGTTAAGAGATGATGTATTTAATATGCTAGAAAATAGTTATTACGATGAATATACTAATATTATAGAAGCTAATAAAGACGAATTTAATGCTATTGAATATGAAGGTGATGCTTACAAATATTATGCTGATAATATGGCGTTTTTTAGCAAATATAAAGACAATCAATAATTAATAACAATATATATAATGTAGCGTTGTTATGACGTTACATTAGGATATTTCATAATCGCATTACAATACCATGGGAGGATATTATGCAAATTACAAGTGTAAACGATATAAATACAAAAGATTTAAAAGTTATTCTTACAAAAATGAATAAAATATGCAGTGATGATTCTATAGATATGAATAAGACATTTATAAACAATTTCTTAAGAATAAGTGATTGTCGTTATTTTAACAAAGAAGTATCAAAAGAAGTATTAATTAACAGTAATAATAAATCATTTATAGAATTTAAAAAAGATTTAATAGCAATATTTAAAGATAGTAATTAGGGGTATATGATGCAATCAAAAGAGATATTAAAAAAAATAAAGAAATGTACATTATACAGTTGTATTTTGCATAATAGTTTGTTTTTTGTATTTAAAAATAAAGAAAAATCATATTATAGATTTATAAATAAACATTTTAATTTAGTAGATTGTGTTGATAGTGCTATATCTGAAATGTATAAAGATAATGATGCTGACGATATATATGCAGAATCTGTAGATAATGATATGAATTGTATTTATGGCAATGAAAATTATAAGTTATCAAATAAGTTATTGCATATATTAGATGTATTAGAAGATTACGATAGTTCTTTGTTATACAATTTTATAGAAGAATTTGAAGGTTTTTACAGTATATTAGCTTTATTACGCTTTGAATTAAATAAAAATAATAAAAAGAATTTTAGAGATGTTGCATTAATGATGTGTCTTTTATTAGACGATTTGAATTTAAATAAAGTTATATCAAAACAAAGAATAAAAGAATTAGAAAATATAATAAAAGAAACAAAAAACAATCCATCAGAAAGTAAACAATTTGTTAGTATTGATTTTGCAAAATATATAGAAAAAAACGCAAAAAAAATACTTTTTAAAAGTTGTGTTGATTGCAGTTTAAATAAAGTTTTGAATTAGTTAAGGAGGATATTATGAAGACAGTTAATTATGACAAACGTAGAGATAATTTATACGAATTATACGATAAAATATTAAGTAAAATTAATGATGCAGGTAAATACAAAGCATTGTTAGAAGATACGCTTTGCTATATGTTTGAAGCTGAAATGCTTAGCGGTTGTAATGACGATTTTTTATTAAAAAAGCTAGAAAATTATTTATATATTTTATGTAATTAGGAGGATATTATGAACAAAGAATACATACAAAAAGCAAGAGAAGAATACGAATTTATCACGTTTGATTATTTTGAAAAAGAAATAAAATTTAAAAATAAATACATAAACGAAGAATATGAAAGAGATGAAGGTAATGTTGAAAATGACATTAGGAATTTTTATGGTGATTTGTATTATGAAGCTAAAGATGAGGTTATAAGAAGTATTATTAGTAGATTATGTGATTATTTTTATGACAAAGATAACACATCGTCGGAAAATGAAGCGTTATGGTTAATTGTAAAGTATATATTAGATTCTCAAGGTTGTGATGAATGTGGATATAGAGATTTTACAAAAGAGTGTGATGAAGAGATATTTTACAAAACAATAGAATGTCTTTGTAAAGTGTTAATTGTCGTTGATCCAGAAAGATTTCAAGAGATTAAAGACGGAGATTATTAAAACAGGGGATATTATGAACATAAATAAAAATTTAGATAAAGAAACAATAAAACAATACTTAAGAAATAATTTTGAACGTATATTTAAAGAATATAAAGAAAATCAAGAAAACAAAGAAATGTATTTTTTTAGTAAAGGTCGTAGAATCAGAACTGCTTATATAGCAGATGGAACATATACTATATTAGGATCTTTTTTAGATAATGATTATACAAAACAAAACATTGATTGTGACAAATATAAAGATATTTTTTATAGTTATGTAGAAAAAGAAATTGAGGAATATTATAGTCGTAATTTTGATTTAAAAGACATTGAATTAGACTTGTCAAATTTATCTCAGAAAAAAATGAATAAAATAGCAGTACAGCTAATTTACAAAGCAAAAGGCAACAAATTTTTTGAAGATTGTATTGATTATTTTGATTATGATATGGAGGAGTTTGATTTTGATAGCAAAGAAGAGGATTTTTGCATTAAATATTTATTAGACAAAAAAGTCACATATCAAAATATAGATAAAGAAATTGTAGATTTGTTTTTACATAATTTTAAATGGAATTTGTTAACTTTAACTGATGAAGTTGAATTTTCTGAAGTTTTTGATTTTGAACATGACGAAAAAATTGAGTTTATTGAATATGAAATTAAAGAAGATAATTTATTAGTATTAACTATAAAATCAAATAATTAAAACGGAGGATATTATGCAAATTATAAAAACTGGACAAATAATAAATAACTTTAATTCTTTAGAAATGAACGATTGCTATAAATTTGAAGCATCTATAAAAAAACAAATCCAAGATACATACAGATATGAATTTAAAAAACTAAAAAGAAGGGGTGTTTTTGATAATGATATTTATAAAGATGTTGTAAGTAAATATACTAAAAGTAGATACGGCGGTTCACAACTTGATCCTTTGTTCAATGAATTTTTTATAAAAAATCAATCAAAAGAATATTATTCAAAAGAACTTTTATTAGCTAAATTAGAAGAATATATATTCCAAGAGATAAAAATTGAGAAATTAATATCAGATGTAATAAATATAAAATTAAAATTACCAACAATAAAAAAATAAATAGGAGGACATTATGAGCAAAGATAAAAATTTAGACAATATTTTAGATGAAAAGACAATAAGATCTTATATTATAAAAAATACAGCAGAATTGATGAATAAATACTATGAAGATAACAATTATAATAGTATAGATGAAGAATATACTGTTGACGATTTAGACGATATGTCTGATGGAATAATGTGTAATGTAAAACATTTCACAGTACGAAATCATTATGAATTTAGTTTAGAGAATTTTGTAAATAATCATTTTGATGATTTAAGACGTTCGTTACGTAGAATCACTGGAAATAATGTGATGAATATTTTTATTGACGATTTTGATGAAGAAGATAGCGACGATTTTGATGAAGAAGATAGCGACGAAGATGAAGAAGATAGCGACGAAGATGAAAATTGTAGTAATGATTATGTAAAAATTAGAGCAAAATGTCAAGACTATAACAATAGATATTACAATAGATATTACAAACTTATTATAGAAGATATGTATGAAATTGAAAAGTATACACATCGTTTAAACTCAGACGCTAGTGAATCTGACTATTATGTAAGTATAGATACTTTACTTCCTTATCTTTTAGAACAAAAAGTAACACTTAAAACAATAGACGATAAAATAATAAGTTATATTTTAAACGCTAAAGATTACGAATACAATGGACAAATTGACGAGTATTACATACGTAGAGATGTTTTTTTAGCAGATCATGAACACGGATATAAAATATGTTTAGATGATTAAAAGAGATGATATTATGAACAAAGAATACATACAAAAAGTAAAAGAAGAATACGAATTTATCATATTTGATTATTTTGAAAAAGAAATAAAATTTAAAAACAAATACATAGATGAAGAATGTGAATATGATGATGAAAACGATATTAGAAATTATTATGGTGATTTTTATTATGAAGCTAAAGATGAGATTATAACAGCTATTATAAAAAGTTGTGTTGGTTATTTTTATCACACAAGACATAATAATGTGATATTAAAAGATAAACAAATAACAGCAGAAAGTGATACTTTGTTTTTAACTATAAAATTCATATTGCATTCTCAAGGTTTTGATCAATTGGGTGATATAGATGAGGAGATATTTGGCAAAAGATATGATGAAGAGATGTTTTACAAAATGCTAGAATGTTTTTGTAAGGTGTTGATTGCTATTGATCCAGAATGGTTTAAAGAAATTGTAGAGGGTTATTATTAAAAGAGAGGATATTATGAACAAAGAAGATTACAACGATATGATAGAAATGTATAGATTTGTTAGTTTTGAAGAATTTAAAAACAAAGATTTAAGGTGTCAAGAATTCAAAAACAAACATGTAGATTTTCGGCTTACAACTGGATATAAATACAAAGATGAAGATGAGTTAATACAACAATCTAGTGAAGCTAAAGATGATATTTTATGTGCTATTATAAAAAGTTGTCTAGATTTTTTTGACAACAGAAAATTAACATCAGTAGAACAAGCATTATCAATAGCATTTCACGCATTGTTATGGTCTCAAGGATTGTTTCATGATCAATCTAACGAATATGACAATGAAAATGATGTTGATGTTGCATTTCACGGTACAGTAGAAACTATTTTTAAGATATTAAAAACGATCAATCCAAAAAGGTTTCAAGAAATTGCAGATGGTAAATATTGAGGATTAAATAATGAAAGATTTAATAGAAAAAATAAAATCAAAAATAAAAACTAAACACGCATTTACGTTAAAACTTACAGACAAAGAAAAATGGCCTGTTACAGAAGACGAAGAAGAAAAATTGTTTTATGATATATCTAATATGATTTACAATAACCATATTGAAATAAGAACTGATGTGAATAAATTTAAAGTTAAAATAGATGAAATGTTAGATGATTTCTTAGCTTCCTTTGTAGAACAGGTAAGTGAAATGGGGGAATCAAGAATCAAAGATGAAAAGGAAAAATTTCTTATTTATCTAAAAAAAAGAATACAAAATAGTCAAATACATATTATACGAATATCAAAAAAAGGTCATATAGCAGTTACAAAAAAGGAAGATGATGATTAAAGAACACATAGAATCATGGAAACAATGGTTAATTCACAATAAAAACTACTCAATTAACACGTTACAAGGTTATTCTAGAGAAGTTGACGAGTTTATGTTGTTTTTAGACGATGAGAATATAGATATTAAGTATATAAAAAAATCTGATGTACGAAAATACATAAAAATACTTAGAGACAAAGAGATTAGCAGTGCATCTATTAATAGAAGGTTAGCATCATTACGTAATTTTTTTAACTATTTAGATATACATAAAGATATTTCAATACATGTTTTTAATTATTTTTATATAAAGAGCGTTCCAAAAAATATGATTAAATGTATTTCTTTCAAAGCTATTGAAGATATTATGATGAATTATGAACATAAAGCACGTCCTGCATCTGATTCTTTATGGGTCACAGCTAGAAATAAAGCTATTATAATGCTTATGTATGGTTGTGGTTTAAGAATTTCTGAAGTATTAAATATCAGAGTAAATGATATAAAGGATGATAAAGTCTGTATTTTAGGTAAAGGGGATAAAGAAAGAGTTGTATACGTTCATCCTAAAATTTTGCGATGGATTGAAAAATACAAACGACAGATAACTTTTAAATTAAAAGACAGATTATTTGTAAATCAATTACAAAAATCGTTAGGAAGAAATGGATTTTTTAATGATTTTAACAAAATAAAAAAACAATTCAATTTACCAAAAGAGATTACGCCTCACTCACTCAGATACAGTTATACAAGTCATTTAATGGAGGCAGGAGCGGATCTTAGAGTTATACAAGAAACATTAGGTCACACTTGTATCACAACTACTCAAAAATATATAAATATCAATAAAGAACAACTTATAGATACAGTTAAAACAAAACACCCTAGAATTTTAAATAAAGTATGATACAATATACATTGTGTTTGGAGATGATGTTTTTTTTACCTTAGTAGAACATCATTTCTGTTTTTCTAAATTGTTATAATTGTTATGAGTACTTATTTCAAAAATATACAGTTCATATATCAAATCATATTAAATTTACTAGAAAAAAAGGATATTGAGGTAGAAAGTACAGATTTCTATGACATCTTAAAAAAGGGAGTCCCAAAGGAGATATTAGATATAGGTTATTTTGAATGGAAAGTCACTGAAAAAGAAGAATTACAAGAAAAAATACAAGAAAAATATCTAAAAATAGTAAATAGATCACTTTCTACGCCTAAATACAATAATCAAAAAATCAATATATTAGTTTATTACTGTAATCAATTAATAGATTTGATGAATTTAGCTAAAAAAATAGCTACACAGCTAAAAAAATGGAATTATCTTTATTATAAAGATGAATTTAGTGAAGATATAGTATCAGACGACACATATGATCAAACTGATATTATGTATAGTAGTTTAAGGATAGGTATTATAGTTTTATATGTAGAAATTATTACAATATACACTAACCTTTGCGTTGATAAAGTAGATTTTTTAAAAATACAGACTTTAAAACAGATTATGAAGACTGAGAATTTTTCTTTACAAGGTCTTATTTCACAAGAAAACAACTATTTAGATCGTGAAGGTTTAATAGAAGAATTTAAAGAACATTTACTTCAAATAAAGAATTTCACAGAATATAAATTAAGCTTTGATTATAAATGGAATTTATGAAAGATGAAGATTTAAAGAAATTGTTAGAAATACAAGAAAAAATAATTAAATCTAGTAAAATGCAAGATGCAAATTTAAATGAATTGCTAGAAATACAAAAAGGAACATTAAAACTAATAAAAGAAACCCAAGAATCACTAAGAAGATCAATAAATAAACAAGGTTATGAAATGGACTCTTTAAGAGATATGATGAATTTTCAGTTTAAAATTTTGGTAATCTATATTTTAATACTCCATATCATGTCCTATATATTTTAATACTACATATCATATTTTATTAGAAGACTAATGACACAAAAAGAGCGTCAGAGCGGCAGTTTTGTGGCATTTAGGCTTCTAATTTTAGTATTTTCAGGGTTGTAGGTTGTTTTATTATAAATTCTAAACATGATAATAAACATCTGAGTTGTTTTTTTATATCTTTTTTAAGGATTTCGCTTATTTCTAAGGGTTTTATACCTTCTGAAAAACAATTTGCAATTCTAGGATCTACGAAATAATATAAAATAAAACTTAAATCACTTTCATCATTGTAACATTTACCAAAAAAAGATTTATTGTTACGTCCTAATTTTACAGCGTTAAATATATCACTTTCACTACAATAATGCTTAATTTTTAAATTATCTGTTGTTAAAAAAAAATCAAAAATTTTTTTCAATTCATTTGTATAAGAATAAAAACTATATTTTTCATACGTGTACTCAGCTTTTTCGACACAAATATTAATTAATAAATTTTCTAATCTTTTTACTTTTTCTAGTGCATCACTAAAAAATTCTACAAGTATTTTACTTTCAGTCATATTCATATTATACCACAGAACATAATCCAAGAAAAGAGCGTCAGAGCGGCAGTTTCTTGGATTATGTGTTTTTTGGTTTAGGTTTTTTGTATGTTTTGTACATTTTTTTAAATTAATAATAAAAAGACATCATATCAAAAAAAAGAGCGTCATCAGCGGAGTTTTTTTGATATGAAATGGATTTTTATTATGTTAATGGATGAGGTATAAAAACATAAAATTTCTTGGAGGAAAAGTATATAAATCAATCTATATCCATTAACTAAATAATTATAGTATAAAAGTGTATATAAGTAAAATGTTATTTTTTTATGGTCTATTGAATTTTAGACAGACTGATACTTAAACCCTATATAAATCCCAACTACGCTAAAAAAAAGTGTCGCTACAGGACGCTCTTTTTTTTTAGCTAATCTAGTAAGCGTTGTCACCAAAAAAGTGTCGCTACAGGACGCTCTTTTTTTGCTGACGCCTTTATAAACTCTCTTACGTTAAAAAAGAATTTTTAACTAAGAGATAAGTATATGTTAACTTTTTAAAAACCTAAAGTCAAGAGGTAACGCAATAAACACCCCAAAACACCTCTGTTTTAACCTTTAACTCATTATTTTCTGTTAATCTCTTTAATAACTTTTTAACCTTTACTATTGACAAGATTTAAGGTTTATATGTTATACTGTTATTATCACAACATTAGGGAAAGAAAATATGAATGATATAAATGTGCAACTGATCTCAGTTTTGAAGAGGTTATTATTAGAATCGGTGAATTTTACTAGTATACAGCAATTCAGAGATTTACTACTTGATATAGAGACACTTATTGATAATTATGAAACAAACAAAGGGTAATACAGTAAAATATGGTAACTTAGAAAAATTTTCTAGCTTTGTCACCAATGGACATGAACTCTGCAAAGAAAATCATTCAACAAGAAAGATTTTAAGAGATCATTTGAGATTTATGTTAGATATGATTTCTGAAAAAGATACAAAAGAGTTTGTAAAAGAAGCTCAAGATTTATTGCATACAGTGATGTGTGATTTATTAAACAAAAACTCAGAACCAAAAGATCTATTATATTATTCTTATGCTGGGATTGATGATCTTACTCATTTATGCGTTGAAAACAATGTCCAATTAGGAGAGTATTTTAAAGATATAGAATCTATTCTTAAGAAATTTAAACATTTTGAAGATTTGAAAATAGAACAGCAGACTATTTATCGTTATTTAGCTAAGCCTTCTTTATACAAAAGAAGAGATTATAGAAAACATGATAATAAAGACATATCCTTTTTATATTTTTCTTTGTCTTTCTGTTTTTCAATATATGAAAACTTCAATAGTGAATTAATACAGCCAAATTTCGAAGAAGATTATACTTTAGAAATGAACATAAGTTTAATCAAAGACTACTTAATCCCTACATACTTTTTATTTAAATCTAGAGAAGATACAATTAGGTAATAGATTAATTAGATTATTATACATGTTTCCTAAAATAGAAATACTTACTCAAGAACTAAAAGATTACTTGATAGAGAGAGTTAGAAGTCGCCACACAATACCTTTAATGATAAAGTATTTAAACTCATTGAAGGTCGGAAGGTCAACACATGAAATACTTGATGACTTCAAAAAATACGCATTAAAATATCATTATGCTCCAAGTACAATAAAAGGTTACGCAGGCATACTTAGAACAATACTTAATCATACAAGAGTTGTGTTTAATGATGTTTTTGTTGTCATATCTGAATGTAAAGGTGATATTCCGACATATTTGGAGATACAGACAGGATTACAACTACTTGAATCACAGTCAAGACGTAAAGCATTAGCATTTGAAGTATTAGCTTGTACAGGTCTTCGTGTTTGTCACCTTTTAGGTATAAATAATGGCTTCATAGAACGTCTAGCTGAAAATCCTTCTTTATCTGTAATAGGAAATAGAGGTCACGCTATTGACTGTGAAATACCGCTCACAGACGGTTTTAATCCTTTGTTACCACAAAAAATAGTTAAGTATTATGAAGATTTTGGTAGAAGTCCTTTTGCTCATGATAACGAAGCAAGAAAAAGTGAATTTAGATATATGTTATCTATGCACGGAATAAAAAAGTTTACTAATTTTCATAAATACGGAGTAAATATTAATGCAAGAGAACTCAGAATGTTTTTTACTCATTGGATTTTTTGGAAAACTGATAATATGATTACAGCTAATAGATCAATTAGAAATAGAAGTCTAAAAACAACAAAACGTAATGTTCCTCAAATTGCATCTATGATGAGTAAGTACAATAATAAGACAAATCATATTTTTAAAGGATTAAACAATATACAAATGAAAGAATTAGAATTAAAACACAAAAAAATCATTGCTCGAAGTTCACAAATGTGGTAAAAATTCTACTTAGAAAGAAAATTTCACACTTATTTATCTTTCTATCATTGGACAAGGAACGGATGTTACAGCACTTTCTCATGTAGCATCCGTAGATTCAATCTAAATCATCATCTACAGAATGCCCAATAACATTTTTTGCTTGTAAAGGTACAATCCTTTTAATCAAAGTATTAATAAACTTCGTATGTAAAGTCGTCAAAGGTTGTTTAGCCCAGACGCCATCTTGGTAATTTAATTTTTTCATCAATACTGCTGAGTTTTCAAAAAAGTATTGATGATCTTTTATTGTACCATCACTAACTAGTCCTTTGCCGATAACACCTGATAAAGGATACCTAAAAATATTACTTTTACTTTCTGATAAGTAATTATTAACGTCATTTAAATCACAAAATAAGATAGGCGGATGTGGTATCATTTCTCTTAGGTCTAACAGTTTATTAGCTACCCTCTCATCTATTTTGTCCTTGATCTTGGCTGATAATTCATCGATGTTGTATAATTTTGTTTTCTGATTTTCCTTAACCGCTACCTTCTGCACCATATTTTTTTGTAACGTTTCTACTTTAGATAGTAAATCAAGTATTTCTTCATCGTTTTTAGTTGTATCTCTAACATATAACTTAAATGCTTGATCCCAATAAAAGTCAAAGTTGTATATTTTATTAGTTGGTACTTTTAATGTATGTGGTCTTTCGCTTAAAAAAGGCTCATCTGTTTTATTAAATATTGCATTAACTAATGATTTTATATTCTCTTTTATGATGTAAATAGGATTAGATAATATGTATTGTACTTCTATATTATAAATGTATGGTACGCCGTCTTTCCTAGAAACAATTCTATATATTTCATAAAACGATTGTCCGAAAATGTGAAAAGTATTTGACCTTGGATACCTTACTATACTATTTAACAGGTGTGCTTCTTCTATCTTGTATTTACCACACAAAGAATAAAACAACTCATATATTAATACTTCTATTTTATTCTTGTAGTCTAGTGGATCTACAAAAAAACCACATTCTTTACAACCGAAGATTTTAACCGGATATTTTGTATCTTTTTTGTCAAATATTCTAGGATCTCTCATGAGAAATAAATCATATGCTCTTTTTTTACAGAATTTCAAATCAGAAAAATCAGTAAATCTGAATGTTATTGCAGCACATGTTTTTAAATCATGATAAAAATCAGTTAAACTATCTATCTGTGCTGTTCTTAACTCTTGTCTTTTTTGTATTTTTAATAACTCTGATTTTATTTCTTCTTTTGTTGGTACTTTATTCATTAGTAACAAAACTCCTAATAATTCTAAATTTTTTGTCCTTTTTACGAGGGGTTAATACAACTCTTGCGTCATCATTATCATCTGTAAGTGTTATCCTGTGTCTACAGTCAAGTTGATTCACAATATCTTCTACTAACTGTTTATTCACTTCTTGTAATACACTTAGTTCTTTTTTTAACGCACTTTCTCTTTCTAAATCATCAATCACATGCTCAGCATTAATATATGTATCAGTTAAAGTGTTGTTAAAAATGTATTCTTCTAACTTGTTTTCAAATCGATTAAAGTGATCAAGTACATTTTCTACTTTGAAATACTGATCTGTATATACTAGCCAGCCATTAGAAGCCCCTAGAAAGATCATATACGCTGATACTTGCATCATGTAGTCATCATGATACTTTTTGTTATAAGGAACAGATTTGTACTCTATACAGTGGTTTTTGATGAATATATCACATGTACCACCAAGCCAATGAACTCCATCCACTCTAGTAACAAAAGACTTTTCAGATTCCATATCAGACGTAGATAACTCCTCAACATCAAACAATACATTAAGTGCAGAAAACTTTTCGTTATCTCGTGGTATATTACCTGATTTAATTGATTCTTCTAGCTCTTTATGTATATTACTGCCTGATTCAATTTTCTTTTTTACAACTGCTGGTAATGTGTCAAAGTTGATAACACCATTTTTGATGACTTCTGTGACTGTATACTGTGCTACTTTATCTTTGTAGTGATAAGTATGTTTTTCTCTATCTAGAACAACATTATCTGTCCTTGTCTCAAATTCCATATAAAGTAAATAAAAAAATTATAATTGATATTTATTAATTATTAACGAATTGCTATTACTATAAATCTACTTTACACACAAAATGTATTATGGATAAGAAAATAAGGTTACAACTAGCTTTACAGAATCTTGTTGCTGAATCTGAAGGGAAAATAGACCCTAAAAAGATAGAAACAGCGTTACAAAGAATAGAAGAAGCAGATGTACCTGAAACATCAGATATAATGCACTCTATCCACAGAACTCTTGATCAAGACATTAAAGAGATACAAGAACAAGATGAAGACAATACCTTTCTGTACTGGGATTTTAAAGTACCCAGAGCAGAATTAACACTACTTTGTGCTTATACAGGACATGGTAAAACTGTTTTTGCTATAGACCTTGCTGTTGCGATGAAAAAAAAAGGATTAAAAGTAGCGTTCATCACCTGCGAGATGGATTCAAAAAAAATAAGACTGAGAATGACTAGAAACATCCTTAATCATTATACAAATATGAAAAACTTAGTAGAAACAGAAGTAAAAGAGATAAAAAACAGTAATTTTGATGTATATGATGCAACTATTCTTGATACATCATTTACTTTTAAAGAGTTAAAAGCGTTGATAGATTCATTGGTACCTTTAAAGTATGATGTTATTTTCCTTGATTATATACAGATAATTGACAAGCCTATGAGTGAAAACATGCAACAGTTACGCATTTATTACAAAGATATAGCTGCATATTTACAAAAGGTAGCACAAAAGAACAATATATTTTGCATTTGTACAGCACAGACCAATAGAGATGGAGGTAAGAAGCATACAGCACTTGAAAATAGTAATATTGCAGAATCATCAGATATCATCAGGAACGCAGGATATGTTATAGGTATATACAAAATGTCTTTAATACAACGACATAGCTTATTGAAATACGAAGAAGAAGAGTTTAATAAGTTTCAAGAAGATTATCAGGCATCTATAATATATAGAAAAGATAAACAGTATACAGAACTAGTTTACCTTAAAGAACAGAAAACACGTAAACGTCCGATAGCACCGTTCTTTAGGCTACTTAACGTAAATTACGGATTGTGTAAAGTATTAAATGTGATATAATATCATTGCTCTACTTTAGAGGCGTGTGGTGATTATATGGTTTAAGCTGAAGTAGTAACGATTAGTACATGATTACCTTTTTATACATGAGGTTTAAAGTAGAGTTTTTTTTTATTGAGAAAATGTGATGAATAAAAAGACTATAGAAAAAGAACATAGTTTACTTGATTATAAAAAACTTAAAATCATTAAAGAAAAGTCTTCCTGCAGTACTGTTTATGGGACTTAGTCTGTCTCTTTTTATATTTTTTATTTTTTTTCTTATTGATTTTTTAATGATTTTCAAAACATGAAAACAGAATTAATACTAGTTACAATAGCATCTATATTACTTATTACTGCTTCTTTATACTCAATTTATAAAGATTATAAAATTGGTAAAGAAGTATTAGACTGTGAAGTTGTTTGTGAAAATTCAATAGAAAGAGCAACTATTTTTTTACTTGAAGAAAAAGTGAAAGATTTAAGTAAAAAACTAGAAAAGTGCAAAGACAAAAAAGAAGTTGATTGTATTTACAGAAAGGGTTTGTAGTTCATTTGGTTAGAATTCACGTCTGATAAGCGTGAGGTAGGAGGTTCAATTCCTCCCAAGCCCACCGTTAGCTTAAAACAACACTTTGAATAGAACATACAAGATTTACGTTCGGATTAACTCTTAAAGTCATTTCTGTAGTATATAATTCCTTTTGATTCTCAGTTTTACGTAAAGTAGATAATCTATACTCTATATGTAAATCAGTATCTACAAATATTATTTTTTTAGACAATTTTGTTCCGCTAGTATTATCAAGGTAAAAATCTAAATTATCTATTTGGTTTGTATCATTACCTTTAATCTTCACGTACAAAGTAATATTAGTTGTGTCTTGATAATAATATAGTCCTAATCGATAACCTCTTCCTTCATCTACAAGTGGAGCCTGTTCTCTAAATTCTTGTTCTATTATTACATCTGTTTCGTTAAGTAATCGCACTAAATATCCTTCATCAGGAAAATAATGATGTACTGCAACATTTTCTACTTTAGGTAAGTATATTGTATAGTTAAAGGCGTAAGGAACAGTAGAGTTTTGTATAAATCCAGCAGCAATTAAATTACCGTCAAGCTCGTAGTAAAAAGAGGCTGTTCTCTTACTAGTAAACAACTTTTCTACTTTACCTAAAAAAGATTTATAAAAGTTTACTGGTTGATCTTGAACACCCCTACCTCGCTCTTCAAACATATTAACTTCCTTAAAAAACAAACCTGCAGGGGTTGAATAAATAAAAAATCTAGAGTAAAAAGTAACAGGTAATATCGGATCACAAGCAAGTGATGATGTTAATACTTGTTCTGCATTGGCTGCGGTTATACCTTCTGCAGCATTAGTACTTCGCACTAACCTAACACCGTTTGACGTAGTAATTAGTAAAACATCTTGAGAATTAGTAATAGTATACATCAACTCGTATTGTTCCGATATTATGTCTAAAAAGAAACCTGTTTTAGCAGGAGATCCAGTGATTGTTTTAAAAGAATCAGGTATACCTATTTGAGACGCCCATACTCTATTTGGCTCTGTTACATCAGGAGTATTAATTACCCACAATCTACCCTGTGCTGTAACTCCGTCAATTGGATTCACAATTGTACTTGTAAGATCTGTCAAAAATTCTTCTATTACAGGAGCAGTAGGATCTTTAATATAATACATTTTGTCAGATCCAAATATCATCAAAATACTGAAGTCTGCTTTTGTAATTGTAGGGTTAACAGAAAAAGTAGCGTTAGTAGATAACTCCATAAATCTTATTTCGTTTACAATAGGTAATGTAGGAGCCATTTTTGGAGCAAATTTAAATGCTTTTGTTGTAGTTGTAGCGGTATTATAAAAATAAAAGTATGCAGTATTTGTATTATCCTCTGTGACAAAAACAATGTGTTCTTTAAAAAAGAAAGTAGCATTAATTAATGTCTGTCCTGCTGGCAATGGTATTGTTTCTCTTAGTTCTTTTCTGGGTCTTGGTAATAATTCACCTGTAACGCCTACTCTAAAATTCTCAGCTAAAGCACATCCGTAAGGCTGTGAATTAGGTAAGAAAAAGTTTTGTGCATCTACTGATCCGAAGTAAAACGATACTGGTTGCATTAGAATCCTCTTGGAGTTGATTTGTAATTATATATAATAGGACTTTCTGCCCAAGTTTTCCAATCTTGAATTTGTGCTTCTTTTTCCTGTGCTTTAACATAAAAATAGTTACCTAATTGAGGATTAACTGGCGTTCTCATCATAGAAATAGCTTCCATAAATTTTAATCTTAAAGCCTCTAACATTGGTGGAGGGAAGTTAGTATAATAATCTATATCAGCAAAATATGTTATTTTATTTTTTCTTCTTGGTTTTATTTCTGTGCGTTTTTCAAGTACATTGTTATTGCTATATTCATTAATTCTTACCTCACATGGCTGGTCTCCTTCGCCATATTGGCATAAGTCTGAAGGTTCTAAGTACCACCCTTCTTCATCAGCAGTGTTCAACACAACATCTTCTCTTTTTGTAAAATCAAGTCTATGATTAGCTATCAATGATCTTCTCAAGTAATCAAATATTTCATCGTATCTTTTTTTGTTAGTTGTATTCAAATAGTCTTCTTCACTAATAGAAGATAGAAATAATGCTGATTTTATTATTGTATCTCTAGTTACACTAGTCATTCTGTCTTTATTTATGATAATATATACTATACTAATTTTAGCATTAAATATGACAGATTTTACTAATTTACAACTACCAGCAGAGATAACAACATCAATACAAAATGATATTATGGGTCTGTATGTTGACAAATATCCGCTAACTCTAAAAATAGAGCTTTATAATTACTATACAAGAAGTTGTGTTTATTATCCTTTAGATAGTTATTTAAGTTGGGATGTAAAAAACAGTACGTGTTATCAATCATATAAAGATAAGATAGATGTAAATAATCATTTTGTTACAAAAGTAGATTCTAACCCTGATTCTATTGCAGCAGATGGTGTAGGAGCTTTTTCATCAGCACTTTTACCTCGTGGCATAAGTTCAATAGAGATTAATTACTTTGATAGTAAATACAGAAACTACTTAAGTCTCACAGAAGAAGCTAAAAGTGTTTTAACTAAGATGTCAGGTATAATGACTAAGAGGCTGCAATTTGTCCTTGAAAACCAAGATTATGACTTTCAAGCTTCAATATTTCAATCTATCGGCAACTATATTGAGTACGGATTTTCTGCGATAAGATATTCTACTAAAGGACTAGTTGTGTATGAACCTCGCCTTACATGGTTCCAACAGCAAATAGGACGTAAGGATAAATATAGTAAAATTCTCGTAGGAGAAGTCACAACATTAGGACAATTAAAATTAGAATATCTTGGTATAGCAATAGATGACAACTGCAACGGAAGAGAATTAGCAACAATATTTTACTACTATTATTTAAAGTCTGACGGTAGATGGGTCAGAGTTACTTATTATGAAAGAGAAGTATATAGTACCTGCTCATTTAATCCTGTCAATGTACTTAATATAGAGGAAATGGACAAATGTGATATATATATTGCCAATCAAGATCAAAAGTACCTCGGATATGGTAATGGCGATGGGGTGCGTGCTTTAAGTTCAATATTAGGAATGAATTATTTAAATAGTGCTATAAGACGTGGTACAGAACTTATGACTGATCCGCCAATAGTTATGGATTCAAAAGTCAAAATAAGCCACAAAGATTCTGATGGTAGGTATGTTGAAGGAGCAGATATGCGTGCTGGGGCTAAAAATATTGCCGGAAGTAGTATAGGTACAAATCCTTTAGAGTTCTTTAGATCGTTTTTAGATGGTAACCCAATGAGAATATCTGATTTTCAAGGTACGTACATGCAATTTCGTGCTGAACTTGAAAAAGCATTTTCTACTGATCTACTTAATTCTCAACCAATGGTTGAAGAAACCGCAACAGCTGTAAACACTAGAACAGCACAGGCTTTTCATAAGATTATGGGTAAGGCAAATAACTATTATAGAAGTATATTTATTCCTATAATAAGAAAGTATACAAACGAAATCATAAAAGATGAATTGGGAAAAAAAAAAGGAGTTATGAATACATATCTAGCAGATATAGCAGAACAGTCGCCAGCAGTATTTGATGAGTTTAACGAGAAAAACAGAAAAGAAAAATTTATGCTTCGTTATAATATTGATATACTCTCCTTTGAAAAACAAATGATGAAAGAAGAAACAAGACAGAAGTTGGTCATGAATGCTCAGATACTAGCTTCAATGGGTGAGGGTATAGCTGAAAATGACAAGGTTAAAGGTATTATAGATCATATGATGGAAGAATTAGAGTTACTATCAGGGGTATAATAGATGATTAGATCTTTATATGGTATTTACGATACTCCTACAACAAACACCTTTAAGCAACAACAAGAAGAAGAAATAGATAGGAATGAACAAGAATTAGTTGACGCATATCTACAAAACCCTATTTTAACAAGAACATCGATACAAGTAGCTAACGAAAGAGCCACTTATGCTCTTCTGAACAAAGTATATACTAAAATATATCCTAAGGTTGATGAGTTAGCTAGAAAATCAGCACAACCTTTTTTTACAAAAGAACTACAACCTGATACAGCACCTGATATCATAGATTATTTCAATATTTTAAAGTCAGTTTTTAAAAACAAAAGTTCTTTTACTGAAGAATTTCAAAAAATACACGCAGATAACCTCGCAAGGTTAGAAAGAGGTGAGGCAGTGCCTACTCCGATAGACTCTTTCATGAGTATCTTTTATGCTCATCAAGGTAGTAGAACAAGGCAAGAAATGTTTGATAGAGCAACCAGAACTCTTGAGCTACAGGAACAAATAAATCCAAAAGGGTTTTTAAGAACGGCAGGAGAAGAGCTTGCTGCAGGACTGCTTAGTATGCCCCTTGATCCTATAGGGTCAATATTGTATTTTACTAGTGCTTCAGGTGTTTTTAAAGCATTTCAATCAAAAACACTACGCTCTATCGCAACTGCAGCTGTCGAAGGCGGATTAAAAACAGTAGCTGAAAGGTCGCTCGCATCAATAGATTCTCCTGATGAACGAGGTTTTTTTGAAGGTGCAGGTACTACTTTTGCTATAGGAACAGGTGGATATTTAGCTTTAGGTGGAGTAGGTGCTGGTGTATCTAAAGCAACAAAAGCAACACGTGATTTGATAAATAAACAACTGCGTGGACTAAATACAGTAGAAAAAAATGTACAAAATTTGAATTTTGATTTAGAAAAAATAGGGTACAATGAAGTAATAAAAGACGTTCATCCTGCAATGGAAGGTAAGGTATCATCTCAATTAACAGAAGTAGAGTATAATCAGAAATTTGATTACGTTGATGGTAAAATGCAACCTACTCCTGAACGTTTAAGTGCTGCTCAGGCTGGTTTTGATGAAGGATATAGAGTTACTGCTGATGGTGTTGGTTATGAGGGTGAAAAATTAAATGCAGATGGTAGAGTAAGTGATCAGTTACTTAGTAAAATCAATAAAAAAACAACACAAAGACTAATAAACAGCGTAACCAATGATGAGCAGGGATTAAAAAAAATTGTATTAGGTATTCAGGATATAGAGTTTTTTAGAGATTCTTTTGAAAAAAGTTTTTTAGAATCTTTGAATGTTGCTATAGAAGATACAAGTAATATGCTGACAAAAGGTGGAAAAACATCATTACTTAGTGATTTTCGTAAAGGTTTTAGAGAAGGCAAATTCTTAGGAAAGGTTATGGAGGCAGTTAACAGCGGAACTCCTTTAGAGGGTGAGTATGCTTTTTTACAACCTGTTGTCAGGGGTTTAGAAGATTATTTAAACAACAAACCTGGTCTGTATAATCAATCAAATGTACCTCAAGTAAAACAAAAAAATAAGCAAATAATTATTCCATATGATCGTGGAACTGTAGCTGAAATCCTTGATAGTGGTGCATATGGTAAAAATATATTTGTGAAAGACCATATGGAATCTTTTGACTGGGATAGAATGGCTGAAAGAGCAATAGAATTAGAAGTAAAGAAACCAAAACCTAAAACACCTGAAGAAATAAGGGCACAATACAAAGAAAAAGGGTTCCGAAAAAGTAAAACACTTGCATGGTATGAACAAAAAGTAGTAAACGCAGTAAATGCTTTAACAGACAAGGTAAGTGTAACGCCCTCTTTAGAACCTCAAGAGTATTTTTTTCTACCTAATAAGCTTAATAATATTTATGAAAAATATATGGGGGGTAAAGATTTTTTTGATAACTTTATCGCAGATGCAGGAAGACAAGCAGATGAATTAGCTTTATTTCACCAATTAGGAGTTAAACCTATTGAAACATTAGAAACAATACAAAAACATTTTATCAATTTTTATAAAAGTGATTGGTATGGACAGATACTAAATTTTCATAATGCTTTAAAACAAAATAGCTTTGACAACCCAGCAAGACCACAAGGATTTGAGAAGATGTTGGCAGGTGCATCTCTTGTTAACGGTAAAATATTAGAAGGAGTTTTAGCATATATAGGTTTTGATGACCCATTTAAAACCTTGTTAAGAGGTAGAGATTTAAGTCCTAATAGAGCAATATTTAAATTACCAAAAGCCTATCGAGAAGGAATAAACAGTTTATTTCATAAGGATTTACCTGAAGCACAAAGAAGGCACATTGGAGTATATTTACAAGATAATTATTTAAATGCAGGAAGACAATTTGCTTCACCAGGGGCAAGGAAGATAAAAAAAGGTGGTGACTGGATATACCATAACTTCTTTTGGAAAAATGATATGATGCAGCGTAGTAAAAGAACCGCAGGATTGACGTTTGATTATGTTATGAAAGAATTAATAGAACACCCTAAAGGTTGGCAGTCATTAACAGAAACACAGAAAGGATATTATAAAGTATTAGGATTTACAGAAAAAGACTTTAACTTTATGAAAAAACATAAAGACAAAGGAATGTATAGTATAGATGGTGCTTTTGGTAAATCAGATTATATTGGTGCTAAAGGTATATACAATCATTTTGCTGAAATAGGCGATACAAAAAACGCATTGATTGCTAGAAAAATACTAGCAGCACAAGAAAGATTTAGAGGATGGGCTGTTATTGAAGGATCACAAATCAACCAGGCATTAAATTTCGGAGGTAGAATGCGTGATCAAAATATGGCTCAATGGGTGTGGTCATTACATCCACTAAAAAGATATACCGCTGCCCCTTTAAACATCTGGTGGCAAAACAAAAGTATGGATAATCCCATCAAAGAAATGTTAAGTACTATAATCAGATCAATTATAACTGGTATGATTGTTGATGCGGTTAAGCAGGGTTTTAGAGGGAAAAATATATTCGCAGTATTCTTTACAGATGAATTTAAAGAAAAAAGTACAACACAAAAATCAGCAAAAATACTATCAACAGCTTTACGTTGGTATGCTATTGGTGGGTATGGTGGTAGATACATTGACTTAGGTGCTATGTCTGCTTCAGGAGTATTAGATGTATTATCACAGAATGAACCAACCATTAAAAAAGCCTTATGGGAAGGGGGTAAAGGATTAGAAGCAACACGTACAAGTACTGGTACTGTCCCTGCAGTAGCTTTTACATTTGATATGATGCAAGCTATAGCAGATCGTGATATGAGAAAGATGGCTAGACTTATTCCAGGTGAATCATTTCCTTTGAATATTTTAGTACAAAGATTATTGATCGATAACTATTATGCCAACTTTACTGATGAAGAAGAAGCTATAAAAAGATTCCAAAAAGAAAAAGAAGATGCAGCAAGGAGAGGTCAACCATATTTTGATATGTTAGCTCCTGGTAGTTTCACTAAATTAGATATGTTAGAAGCTGATGAAAAGAACAAGTAACATTTTCTTAATACAAAACATATATTTTTATATCAATTAATAATCTTGATCTCTTATGGAAGAAT
>WLWH01000966.1_pt1 | contig 21187 bp, 38 predicted proteins | sample 6712741 | NCBI WGS metagenome assembly WLWH01 (sample SAMN12718694, study PRJNA515312) | sponge metagenome | isolation source: marine sponge | host: Mycale hentscheli | place: New Zealand: South Island, Marlborough, Capsize Point | collected 2003-05-01
GCCTCAGCTTTTGCATGTTGGCTATTGATCGAGCTACCTATCTTTAGACAAAGCTGCTCACTACGGAACCCGCTAGTTACTTTTACCCTGCCGAAGTGGTCACGTACCGGCTGTAAAATATTTTCACAAAGTGCTTTTAGTTTTTCTATCTGACCTGAGTTAGGATTGTTATTGATATCCAAACGAATAGCAGTATCGGATTTAATAAGCTCCTGAAGGGAGAAGTTTCGTGATAATTCCATTATTCTAATATAAGCTTTTTTATCGACAAAGATCCATCTATATTTTCTTCAAGTTCTGCCTTTGATTTAATACATTGATATTTTATATGTGACTTAGATTCACGCTTTGCAATTCTTTTGCCTTTCAAACAATCTGACATTGTTGGTTGTATACGGGCTTCCTTAATCTCTCCGTGTACAATCATAAGTAAAGCTACAATTAACTCTGTCATTTAGTAAGCCTTACCATTTTCTCTTACTTTATCTTTCAGTCCTTCAATATCTTCTAATGCTTTATCTAATTGTTCTCTTAAAAATTCTATGTTGACTTTGTTAGTCATGTTCATCTCTTGAGTCTCTTCCATCTTCTCGACGGTTTTGTACAAATCCTCAATTAAAAAATGTTGTTCTTGGTCCGTGGGCACTTGTTCACTTTTCTTTAACAAATCATTTTCAAACAACTCACGTGATGTCTCTAACGATACCAATCTCGCAGTCAGTTCCGTATATCCGAGTACGCCCATTCCGACTAGAATTATTAGAGAGGCTACGGTCTTCATTGGCATTTGTACTGCAGCAGATTCGGATATGTTTAAAGGTTTAGTCATTTGTAGGTTCTGGTAGTTTAAAATCTTCTGGTGGTAACATTATGTTTTTTGTACCCATAAATTTTTTATTTTTATTTTCAGGTAGGTTTTGATAATCGTCTCTCAGATCATCCCAAGCACTACCATCTGGTGCTTCTTGTTTTTCATCATTAATAATTATACCAGAGCATTTTGATACAAGCAAATGGAAGTTAGGATTGTATTTTAATGTAGGATTTCTATTTACTTTTCCACACATTTTCATAAGCTCTAATTGTTGTTTCAATTCCATATTTTCTTGTTGAACAGCTTTAAATTCATCAGTGCAGGCTGAACCTAAATAGTGCCTCCAAGTCAAACGTAAAGATCTATCATCAGAAGGACTAGTATAATTATTATCGGGATTAAAATGCCTGTAACGGTACTCTGAATCTCTTTGTTCGACTGATAAGCTAATATCACCAGTGCTACAAGTATTAGTACCATTATTAAGATACTCATTTCTACTATGCGCAGGTTTCATAAAACATAACAACACAAATAAAATAACTAATACACCTGTAAAATAATAATTCATCCTGGCGATCTCCATGGTGCATAAATCCTTAATAGTTAATTTCTCTGTTCAAATCTTTTATATCGTAAGTATGTTCTCTAACTTGATCTGCTAGTTGTCTGTATAAATTTTCTGCCATTTGCCATGTAGCTTCTGCAGAGGATAGTCTTGTATTAATATCAGTAATATTTTTTGATAGTTGTCCCACATCTCTTTCAAGATTAGTTAATCTTTGCTCATTATTGTTAATAGTATCTGTAAGATTTACAATATAACGAACACCCGTAAAAGTTCCGACTAGGACTGAAGCCACAACCGGAACCATTACAATATTCTTCTTTAATAAATCTACTAAATTCATTATTTAACAATGTAAGCTACAACAAGAATAGCAACTACAAGACATTCAATCTTGTGGTCTGACCAATAATGCATAGCTTTAGTTTTTAATTTATCTATCATGTTTTTCTCCTTTTTTTATCTTCTTACATTTACACCTTGGTGCAGTAAAAAAATTCCATAAATTATCCATTGCTCCAAAAAGCGAATAAAAAATTTTATCAATCATAGTCTTAAAAATTATCCCTAGTATTATTAAAATAAAAATTATGTAGAGTATAACATAGAGGAGGGTGTCTAAAAATAACCAATAAAGTTTTTCTAGCACTTCCATCTTCTTCTAGCCTGTCTTAATCTAGAATTAGGATCTTTAGCAGCTTTAGGAAACTTTTTCATTTGTCCTGCTGATCTTGCACAATATGATTTTCTACGAGAAGCTCTTTTCTTTCCTGGATTGTCTTCGGTTACTGCAGTTTTTAGTTTACTGCCTGGATTTTTTCTTCTGTAAGCCATAACTCCTGCTTGAGTCATACCGGCTCCACTTTTTGTAGAACGAAAATTCTTTTTATTTCTAGGTGGCATGCCACCTTTTTTTAATTCGATTATATCTGCGTAATAATCTAAATCCATCTTATGTAAATGTAATAGTTACCCCAGCAGTATTAGCTATAGTTGCATGAATACCGTCTTCAAATAAAATTCCATTACCAGGTAGATACGTATCTAAACCTTCCTCTCCAAATAAGTAAGTAGCAATAACATTTCCTGTAGCACCACCACTTCTAAAAATAACAGATCCATTTGCATTATTACCTTTTCCTTGAATAGAAGTTAATCTTGCTCTACCTCCTACAGGCACCATTTGAGCTGTAGCTGTTGCGTGCGCACTTGATTGATCTGATGAAAAACTTGAACCACCCATTATCCATTACTCCCTGTTAAATTAGGACCAGAATATTTATCTGTAATTAACGTGTAAGCAGTAACTTTAGTTTTTGTTTTACAAAAAATTCCTTTTGGAAATAAAATTCCATCATCTGGAAAACCAAAATTTACTAAGTCACCAGAAGGTACATCTGCAATAAATAAAGTTGCTCCTGTATTTGAAGTTGTAGTCAATTCTAAAAGACCAGCTCCAGTGCCGTCACTAGCAACAATAATTCCTTTGAGCCTAATTGGTTGTGAAATAATTGCGCCTGCTCCTGCAGCAGCAGCAGATCTTGTAGCTTGTATATCGCCTTTAAACATAAGTCTCCTAATTCGTGGCTCCCGAAGGAGCCACTAGTTTATTATTACGCTAAATCTAAAGTTTCGTTAAATGTAAAACCTACAAACGTAACAGTAACAGAAGCTGCCGATAAACCTGGATCAGCCATTGTTACTCTAATTTCATCTGGTGTTAATGGAATTCCTGCAGTTGTACCTGAACCACCAGAACCTACACCTGCAACACCGTTGCATACAAAAATTTGTGCACCTACTGCACTTGATGCAAGCACTGCACCATCTACATATGCATTAGAATCACCAGCTGTTCCAACATCTGTTATATTTCCACCAGTTGTTGTAATTTGATTATTTCTAATTACACAAAACATTGGAATAAAGTTTGATGGAAAACCAATAATTGCTTCATCACCAGTTGTTGCACCATTAGCAACGACAACAGTTGCTTGGTAAGTTTTCATTACGAAGCCAGTTGTTGCAATACTATTTAATAGTAAAGCACCTGCTTCTTTAGCTGCATCGGCTACAACAGAGTTACCACCTGTTTGACCATTGATATCTGCAACCTTAGTGATAGCACCTGTAGTTGCATTTTTTACGATTGTTTCAAAACCATTCTCTGATCGGACTGGTCCTGAAAAAGTTGTATTCGCCATAATTTTCTCCTTTGTATAGCTTTATATTTGTAGTCTCTATACCGTCTGCCTAGCCAGTCTACAAAATAATTTATTTTCTAGGTCTTTTTATTATACACAAAAAAAGGGGCAGTGTGAACACCGCCCCTTTTAAGTAATACTAATTGTATTATTTATTAACTAGTTGGTAAGTTTCCGTTACCAAAGATTGCTCTAGGATCTGAGAATCCAAAAGAGTATCTTTCTCTAGCTTTAAATCTTACGTTACCAGTATCGAAGTCACCTTCAATCGCAGTTTTGATTGGTGATCTAACGAAATGTTTCATTCCATTAGGTACATCAGTCATTAGGTAGTACGAGTCAGTATCAGTTAAGAAATTATTAACTGAGTATCCTTCTGGTACCATACCCATTGAAGCGATTGCGTTGATATCGTTATCAGCTGTTCCAACTCTTTGAGGAGTTTTCATCAATCTCTCAGCAGTAAATTGTAATTCTTTTGGAATTATCATTTTTCTACCTTGAGTAGCGATTCTTAGACCTCTTTCGTCTACGAACCCAGCGATGTCGATTAACGACTGCTCTAGTGAAGTTTCGTTAAGATCTGCAGCAGTAGATAATACATTTGAGAATGTACCACCTGTTGCTAATGGGTGTGCACTTGAAATAAGTGGTACCCCGTCTCCACCAGTAACAGCAGTAAACTGTGCTTGGTTAAGTACGTTAGCAGCTTTAACTTGCTTCGTGTTTGACATAGATCTTGCAAGAGCTCTTGTGTATCTTGCAGCTAATCTGTCATACAGGTTGTCTTCGATTGCTTCTTCAGTAATAGCAAACGCTAATGCGATTGTTTCGTGGTTGTATCTAGCTGTGAATGTTTCACCTGCTGTATCAAACACTACTCCAGCACCTTCTTGTTTAGTTGGTGCAGAAGCAAAACCGCTTAACATTACTTCTTCTTCAAAAGCTCTGTCAGATGTTTCAGTAGTGAAAATCTCCGCATGTTGATTTTCATATCTACTATATTCCAGGCCGAATAAAGCATTCAAACCTGGCTCTAGTTCTTTAACTAGTTGTGATCGTGATATTGCCATAGTTATTCTCCTTTATCCTATATACCTGTTCCACTTCTATAGAAGTGATTGTTTATTCTAACAAGAATATTAGCGTTAGCACTTCCAGTGTCAGAATTTTCTGGGTCCTGTGAAATGTCTATTGCTTGAACAGCAAATGTAGCTGCAGTACCTGAAGCACTTACATCTAATTGTTGTTTTGATATTCCTGTTTGTGTTACACCTGTTGTGTTAGTAACAGAGTAGTTCTTGAACAGATCAGCTCTTGTAAAAGCCGCATCAGCATCCATTAGGAATACTGCATCTGGATCATCAATAATAAATGCAGTGATGTCAGAAGCAGCAATACCACCTGGGTAGTAGTTGCTGTAAGTTGGCTTTTGAGTAGTTGGGTCTGTATAAAAACATCCGTTAAAAACACCCACAACAGCATCAGAAGTATTCGGACCATGTCTTTGGATATTTCCAGACGTTAATGGTTCAACCATTTCGCCTTGGAAAATCGCATCTGCATAGCCTGAAGCAATCGTGTATCTGTTTTGGGCTCCAACAAGAGGTGTTCCATCTAGTTTTCTGTAAGGTCTAAGACCAAACTTTTCTACTTGATTTGACATATTTGTTTTCTCCGTTTTAACAGTTTATTTTAATAACCCGGTAGGTATTGCAAAAATATTATTTTTTACGACTACCACCAAAGGTCACTCTTGACTGTCTATCAATATTGATAGGCATGTCAGGGTGCTGTTCCTTCATAAGATCATTGTCCACTGCGTTCATTCTGTCTTGAGTAAGTTTTGCAAAATACTCAGCACGTGCAACCAAAATCTCCTCTGGTATCCTTGCCAGCACAAGGCCTCCAATTCCAATGAACCCCTCGTATTTGCCTTCGGTATAGAAAGGATATCTGTTAGTGCCGATTTCATTTTCAATTTGTTCGACTTTAACAAAGTCCCATCCTTCCCTTAATTTTTTAGATACATTAGCTGTATCTTCAAAACCTTGAACGGTTGTACGTATCCATCTATGGGCGTAACCGTTCGGTGCGGGTGGTGCATCCAAACTGGATGGTGGAGCCCAAGTTTTTTTAGCTTCTTTTGAAACCTTAGTCTCTGACTCCCGTGAAGTTCTCTTAATTGTACTCATACTATTTATCCTCCTTCACGTATCTAGCGTATTCCTCTAGTGGCACCCCTAATCGTTTAGCGATAGCTACCTGTGATTTGGTGAGTTTCACAGTTCTGCGTCCTTGTTGACTACGACCAGCTGAGGCAACCGTTTGGACGGGTTTCGGTGTCTCTTTTTTTTGCTCGTCATTAGTGTCACCAAAACTTTCAGGAAAATATCCTTTAAGTCTTGAATTAACTTCATTATAATACTCATCACTGTCTACTTCAATACCCTCTTGAGAAATATTGTTGTGAATGGTGATAGCAGCATTAGTCATGACCTCATCATTACCAAACCACGTATTTTCCTCAGCCCATTTTTTGGCTCTTGGTGTAATTTGTGGTGCAGTTTGTGATGTTTCCGCTGTTTGAGGTTCAGCTTGTACGTTTTGTTGTTGTTTACTTTTTTCTTCTTCAGCTTTCTTTATTTGTTCACGATTATTCATCTCTAATCTAGCTTTTTCTTTTTCGACAGCTAGTTGAGTTAATTTATCGTTAGCCTCCATAATTTTAGAAGCATCTTGACTTTCGATTGCTGATTGAAGAGCTACTTTGACTTGTTCTCTTTGAGCATCTACTCTAGCATCTAATTCTTTTAAATATTGATCATCTGTAGAGTTTAACTTTTGTAGATTTGAGTCAAATTTCTTTTGTATACCTTTGGCAAAATCAAGTGCTGCTTTTTCTCTTCTTTCAGCTTCTTTTTTTTGAAAGACAAGTTTATCAATTCGTTTTTGATAATCTCTTCTTGATTCGTTAAGGTTTGGTTTTTCGTCTTCAGTTTTAGATTCAACTTTTTCTTCAACTTCAGCTTCAGTTTTATCTTCTGTAACTTCAATTTCAGGTTTATCAGTTTTATCTTTTTCTTCTTTAGAATGTTCAGTATAACCTAAGTCGACTTCACCAAGATTTAAATTTGGTGCTTCGTCTTTTTTAGTTTTTTCTTCTACTGAAACACTTTCTTCTTTAACATCATCGGTATCTAAAGGTACCTCACGTTCATTTGCTAATAGAGCTTCCGCACTATAGTCTTTTACTTCTGCCATGTTTATTCTCCTTTATTAAAATAAATGGAGAATATCTTCTGGCTTAGCTATTGTTCCTATGATCTCGTCATCATTGAGTATTCGGTGTTCACCGAATTTAGTTTGAAATCTACTTCCAGCATATCTGCCATAAATGACAAATTCACCTTCTTTACACCAAGCACCTTTAGGAAATTTTTCTTTATCTTGATAGCAAAGGTCACCCTGTTTTACAACAAGTCCAACAACAGTTGTCATTTGAATTTTGTCTTGGGTTTCATCAGCTAAGATAACACCGCCTTTTGTTTTTGCTTGTCCAGACCATGGTCTAACTAGCATACGGTATCCTACTGGGTTTGGTATGATTTCAAGATATTCTTTGATGCCTTTGGGATCTGTTGGAATTTGTGATTTGACCTCTTCCTTATTTTTTTCGTTACCGAAATCTGTAAGTTTAGGTTTTATCAACTGTACCATCGTTATCCTCCTTTTGCAGGTTTTTAATATCCTGAAGCAGCGTTTCTAAAGCGCTGAGTCTGCCTCGAGCATACATCAACTGATCTACCGAATCAACCCCATAGCATAGATGATCTTTTATATCTTTTATTTGTTTGTTAATCACATTAACAATTTGTTCTTTAGTGTGATAATCTAACATTACAATTTAAATTGTTGAAGTATCTCTAGTTTTTCTTCTGCGTTTGAAATTTTTTCAATTAATTTATCTATTTCATCTAAATGTTGAGGGTGCTCTCCAATTGCTACGGGTTTTTCTAAATATATTTGTATAGTTGCATCAGCTTCAGATATTTGAGCATTATATCTATCTTCTAATGCTTGTAAAAGCGTAGTTCGTAGACTCATGAAGAATCTATATATTATTTATATGGAAAGTAAATAGTTTTAATTTTACCCTGTGCTCTTAATTTTTTTAAATCACCTTTAGACAGTTTTGAATAATCAATATCTTCATATTGCTCAAGATGAGGGTCTTGTTGTTTTTTTGGTTTAAATAAATTTATAATCCACTTCCACATTATATTTTCTGCATGTTAGGATTGTTTGATAATATGTTTTTTTCTGCTCTAGGTCTAGCTAAAGAATCTTTACTTCTTTTTCTAAGTTGAGCTATAGCAGATTCTTTCATCTGTTTTTCTTTTTTAAGTTTTTGTAAATCTCTTTCTAGATTCATTTCTTATATCCTATACTATTTCTATTTTTATATAATTTTGTCCAAGACCATGATGTAAGTTTTGTAGACCAATTATAAATAAATAAAATTATTTGTTTCATTTCTTACCCTTAAATATTTGTGTACCCTTTATACCATAAATGCTCGCCACGACAAGAATCCATAAATTTGTGAACCATCCCGGGAGCTGCTGGAATTGGTCAAAGAACATTTTTATCTTTTCTGCTGATCCTGGATCGTCCGAGAAGACCCCCCAAGCAATCACCAAAATTGGCAACGTGAGAATTACGAGTACGGCCTCGTCTTTCCAGTCCGATTGTCTAGCTTCTAAAAGTTTTCCTTGGTAAGCTTCCTCACCTCGGGCTTGTCTCTCTGCATGTAATAATTGTGCATCTGACATTGCCATTTTAGCTTTTTGTTTATTAGCATAAATTTTTGATCCTGCAGATACTGCAAGTTTAATTGCTTGGAACCACATTATTTTTTTCCTCCTCTTTTCATTTTAACTGGAGGCACTTGTGAGTTAGGTCCTTTCTTTGGTGGTGGACCATAACTTACTCCACCTGATAATCCTCCAACATTATATGCTTTAAAATTAAAAAAGTTTTCTTTTGGTTTAATTAAAAGTGGATCAATAGGTTTTGTAGTTTCAACTATTATATTATTCCCACCTCTATCAGGAGTAGTAGGTGTTTTTTTATTAAATCCTGCATCCTTTAAATAGTTTTTACCTAAAGGTGAATTTGGTTGTAAAGTATTACCTGTAGTTTTATAAAAATCTTTATACAGTCCTTCTTTTTTTGCAAACTTTTGTCTGCTTTTGTATTGTTGTTTAGCACCAAAATTAATCGCTTGTCCTAAACCAGGAAATATACTTGATGCGATAGTGGATCCAGCAAATCCTAAAGGTTTTTTAAAAGGCACATCTTTTACAACAGGACCAATTTTACTTTTAGGACCATCACCATCACCTTTATTGGTATTTATATTTTTACTTTTGTTTACGTCTGGACTTTTAAAATCAGATTTGGAAGCATCCATTCCCCCACCTCTATATTTTCTAATTTTTCTTTTCATTATTTTTTCTTCTTTCTCGCAATCTCAAGTTTTTCTTCTGCAATTCTAATTCTTTCTGCAGCTTGATCTTCGTTATTTTCTAATTTCATTTTCTCTAAATCAATTCTTTCATCAATTTCATTTTCTCTAATTTCATTTATGTTCATATCCTGGTCTGCTCTTCTCTGAATATCTACTGCTTTAAGATCTAACTCTCTTTCTTTCAATGCAACTAGTGGATCTTTAGGTTGACCCATTGCTTCACCTTGTGCAAGTTGTGTAGTTATCTCTGCAACTCTTTTTGCAACCATCGATGCTACTGTAATCTGTGCACCCTGTGGATCTTGTTGTAACATTTGTTGCATATTTGGATCTTGTTGTATCATCATATTAACTTCACCTTGAGCTTTCATAGAAACGTGCTCAGAAATGTGTGCTTGTAAAGCTGAATACACTTGTGGATTAATTTGCACCATTCTTGTTTGCATAAAAGCTACATGTGCTGAAATATGTGCATCATGATCCTGATCTGGAAACGCTTTTAATGGTTTTTGCATTATAGATTCCATATTTTCTGTTGCAGGATCTTTTGGCATTGGTTTTTCTTCTGGTCTAAGCAATTGATCTATATCTTGAGTGCCTAATGCTTCATAAACTCTACGATATGCTTCTCTTAAGTTGTGCATCATAGGATTTGACATAGCAATCTTTAAATTTTCGTTAGCTAACGTCACTCTTTGTGCCATACTCATAATATTTGGGTCAGCAACTGGGATTACATCAACTCTATCGTCAAAATCAGTCTGTTTTACTGCTTGATCAGCGCCATAAACTGTATATGGGTAGATTGGTGGTAGATAAGTTGAAAAAACTTTTGATAAAAGTCTAAATTCTCTTCTCATTGAGTAGTAACATCGCTTGTGTATTGCGCTCATGACTCTCGAGCCACGTTCCAAGAGTGCAACAGTAGTACCAACAGCTCTATTTTGCATGTCATTGCCGGTATCCATGTTAGTTATTGCTGCAAACTTCTGTCCTGCCTGTACAACAAAGCCCATTAACTGGTATAATGTAGCTGATGGCTCCTTAAATGGTAAAATTTGAAACTGATCTTTGATATTTCCACCTGGTGCGTCTACATCTCTGAACTCTCCTGGCTGAAATGGTTGGTCATCATCTCTAATTCTTATACCTCTAGACTTAAATCCTGCTGGTAAGTTTGATAATGTACCTGCATCTAGTAATTGTCTTAGTGATTGAGTAGCAGTTCTAGATAATCCACCTATCATATGTGTTAAACCAAAACCATAAAACCCTAATCCTGGTAAAAATTTAAAATGTACAAAATATTCTTTTCTTTTTTTAGTCTCATCAGTCATATCATAGTTACGATAGATAGATAAAACTTCTCCAGAGCCTTCATCAATACTTATGATGTAAGGAACTTTTACTTCTTTTTCAGAATTTGTATTTTCAAACTCATCTAAATTACAATCTACATGCATCTCAAGAACTTGGTATGAATATTGTTTATCATTAGAAGGTGTAACACCCTCTAGCTCTTGGTATTTTTTTTCAATTTCTGTGGGACCACTTGAAGTTGGTTTTAATTCTACGTCTCTATAAAATCCTGCTGCTTGTTTTTTAAGTATCTCATTTTCTCCCATTTTAATGACATGAGTAATTCTTTCACATTCCATTAAATCGGTTGCATAATATGGCACCACTAAATCTTCTGCAGGAATAAATTTAGATACAGCTCTCTGCATTACTTCATCATAATAAACTTTTTTAAATGCTGATCCTGCTAGTGCTAAATAAAATAATAATTGATCAAATTCTGGAGTATACTCTTCCATCTCCTCTGTGATCATATAGTTCATAAAATCTTGAACACGTTGTGCTTGATTAACTTTTTCATTATCTTCCATACCGAGAACTCTAGTTCTTACTGGTCCTTGAGACGGGAGTAATTCTTTATAGGCTTGTGCTTGAAATTGTGTAACTGCCTCTGATAATAGTGGATGAGTCACGGATGCCGAACCTTTGAACGGTCTAGTCATCTCTGTGTGTTTGATACCAAGTAAATCTAAATTACTAGTATATGAAGTTTCCCAATCTTTTCTTGAGACTCTATCTTTTTTATAATCATCTAACAGTTGATTTGATATTCTTTGAAGAACATCATCCGACATGTCTTCTGCTATATTTTTATAAAACGCTTCAGTCTCTGATACTACTTCTTCTACTGTTGTTGGCTCTTCACCTTCAACTTCAATATCAACTTCTTCAGAGTCAGGAGTTATAACTTCCTCTTCAATTGTTTTGTCAATTTCAGCCATGTAAAAATTAATAAAGTTTAGTTGGTTTATTTCTCGCCATTCCGCCACCACGAGCTTTTACCATATTTCCCATTTTCATTTGAGTTTTTTCACCAAGTATAAATTTATTTAAAAAATTTTTTACACCACCAGATTTCTCACCTCTTTTTATTTTCATTGCAGATGAATAAGCTTTTTTATCAGCGTAAGTTTTACCACCTGTTTGAATTTTACCATCGGATAAAACATTTATAGCTTTTTGATTTAAACCACTTACTTTTTTTCCACCTTGATAAATTCCAACTTTTCCTTTATCTGGACTTAGATTTACAAATTTAGTTTTTTCATTACCTACACCTAAATTTTTTCCTTTAGAAATTACTTCACCTTTAAAATTAACTTTTTTACCAGGAATAACTTTAGCTTTCTTAGTAATGTATTCTACTTTTTTTACTTTTGGTTGAACAAATGATTTTCTAAACTCTGGTGTTTTTCCCACAACATTTGATGCAGTAGACTTACCACCAAGAAGTCCTAACTTTGATGCACCAAACAAAGCAGCACCAGCTAGTAATAGCTTGTTTCGTTTTCTTGATTTTTTTGACATGTCGTCTCCTTTTAATAATATACGTATTTACGTTCCTTATAACTTTGAACCTCATCCTCGTCAGCATAAGTTGTTACAAAAGAACCTTGTCGATATCTTAACATAGCTTGTGTTGTGCTGTCTACATAATCGTCATGCTCTCCGTGAGGAAACGCTGCACATTCCTCAATTACTTCTTGAGCCCAATGTTCGTCTCTTGGATAATATACTTGTTTAGACTCAAATATAGGAGCACAAGCGTTGACCCGTGAGTGTTTATCCTGGCCTCGTCCTGGAGTGTAATCCATAACCGGTATACCCATTCTTCTTAATTCTTGTAATAAACTTTGTCCACTAGCCTTAGCTTCAATTATAATTGTTTCTGGTTGCCAATACTTGTATTGATCGAGTGCAACCATCTTTAACTCTGGAAAATCATATTTACCTTTTACAGCATCAATTAACATAATAGCGTCAGGCATAGATTCGTGAGGCGTGAATATTCCCCATGTAGTAATGGCTGAGTAATCGGCAGATTCTTTTTTACTGAACGCAGTATCATAGGATTGTATTACATGTTTTAAAGTTGGAAGATCCTCGGTCCACGGCTGCCACCATTCTCTTTTTAGAATTGCCCCTTCTTCCGATGTAGGATTTTGCATGTACTGGGCAGACCAGTTTCTAATTGATATAGACGCTTTAACCTTTTCTAATTCATCTAGGCTCCAATATTCAGGCCACACGGGTTGTACGTTTTCATCTTCACCTAAGATTGCAGGAAAAGAAATTGTTTCCCATTGGTCTGACTTAGGTTCATTTTGTGATTTAATTAATCGACCAGTCAAATCATCTTGAGCCCATCTTGTCATAACAAGTACAATTGAGCCTCCTGGTTGTAGACGTTGTCTAGGACCAGATAAGTACCAATCAAAAGTTCTTTCCATAGCACTATCGGATAGTGAGTCTTGTTCCGTGTGTGGATCGTCAATAATAAGTAAGTCCGCCCCTCGTCCTGTGATAGAACCGCCAACACCCGCTGCAAAATATTCCCCACCTTGATTGGTCTCCCAACGTCCTTTTGCCTTACTATCTTCTCTTAGTCTAACATCTCCAAAGATCTGTTTATACTCTGGACTGTCAATTAAATTTCTTACCTTCGCACCGAACCTTCCAGAAAGTTCTGCGTTGTGGGACACTTGCATAATTTTCATTTTAGGATTCTTTCCAATCATCCAAGCAGGAAAGTATATGGATGCAAATTCTGATTTAGTGTGTCTAGGAGGCATATTCACTATGAGCCTTCCTTTTTTATTTTTTGATATCTTTGTGAACTCGTGTGCTATATGTTGATGGTGTCCCCACTTGTCAGGATCACTATCAGTTCTGCAAATAAAATCTGGCCAAACATTCTTTACAAAATACAAGAAGTTGTCTTGACATAATTTTATATGTCTCAACCATACTTTTTCGAGCCTCTCTCGTAATTGATCGGTGGTCAATAATTCTGTATCTGTCATCTTAATTTACTATACCTTTGGGTCCCCTTAAAATCTACCCCCTAATTCTACGAGGGCTTACTACTTCTATTTGTCATACAATGTTAAGGTAAAGTAAGTTAAATATCGTAAAAAAATCCTAAAAAAAATAAAAAATAAAAATTTCGATTTTTGGATTTTGGTTGGTACCTCTATCGAGTACCACGCAACACGCCCCACGTTTGGGGCGTGTGTTGTTAGTGATTAGCTTTTAATCTCTTCTTTAATTAATTTGTCTATATGATCGTAAATTAAATTATCTAGATCCGATAAATTTAATCCATGGCTCAAGGGTCTTGAACTTACTGAAAAACCCTTCTCTAATTCATATTGAAAGTGACCACCAAAATTAAGCCGTCTTATATCAAGTCTAATACATAAGAAAACATATATAGTATAGCCTTTATATGTTTTAGTTGATCCGACTTGTATTTTATTAACTTTGTCCGATGGTATAAACTTTTTATTCTCGTCCATTGTTAAGCCCTCGCCATAGTTCGAATTGATAAGATAAGACCACCCATGGACAGGATTAACCCCGTCCATGGATCAATCGTAAATAGTACAATGACACCAAAAAAAGCGATCATGAAACTAATTAAGATTAATATAATATATAATGCAAGTTCCATTATATTTTTACTATGTTTACTTCTAACAGAGTCGACTCAACCTTTTTAGTTTTATATTGTTTATAAATTTCAGGTTGCTCATCTTTTAATTTAGCTAAATCAACGCTTTCATATTCTTTAAACATTGTTTTAGCGTGGACATTATAACCTTTATGAGTTGTGAAGACTTGCCCCCCATGTTTTGCAACAAGTGACACGGCATCTTTTTTTATGCTTTTTTCTAGATCCGTGAAAGCCTTTTTATTTGTTTTTGCTTCTGCGTAATTAAATAAAAGTTTACTGTCTAAAGTAGTCAATTTATTTAATTTGACTTTTTTAAGTGTACTCATTTTTTACCTCGTTTGTTAGTTTTATATAACTTTTGTTATATATCTTATTAATATATTTTTTAATGGGATATGTAAAGAAATTAATTTATTTTTTTTAAGGGGGCAGCAAGCCCCCTTAGTTTAGAATCGTTCTAAAAAAGAATTAATAATAACAATATAAAACCTATTACGCCTGGATAAAATATTATTATACGCATAATAAAAGCTATAAAAGCGTCCATTAAGATGCAATTTTTATAAAACTATTTACATCAACTTTTTTGCCTAAGCCCTTAGCAACAAGCCCAACAATCACGCCCCTCGGATCCTTAAAACGCAGGTCGTGTTTATCGCCATCTATAACGGGTCGACTCATCCATTTTTTTGGCAGCTTATCCTTAAATACAACGGCAACATTTGCGCCTTTAGCTATAGCTGCTAATTGATCCTGGTCATTAGTTCCCGAGTCACTGAAGGTTACATGATAATTTTTTTTACCATGATCAAGATAATTTAAAACTTTGGTATAGTCATAAAATTGTACATCTTTATGAATATCCATAATTGAGCTGCCCCCGTCAACTTTGTATTTATGCCAGGGTAGGTCACTAGTCCCGTTGAGTCGAACGGCAAATTTAAAACCGTCTCGAGCTGCTCTTTTTTTTAGCAGCTCAATCTCGTTTGATAACTCATAAAGAAAACCATTTTTATTATTCCAAAAATAATTAGTTTTATTTATTCGAGCCCGTTGAACGCTGCCCATCTGTCCACGGCCTGAAGTATTTAAACAGGGCGCAATGCAGCCACCAGGCCCTTTTGTTGCTTTTGGACAAACATTTTTGCCGCTCATATTATAGGGCGCAAAGTGTAAGATAGCTGTTTTATATCCAAACGCCTCACCTTTAGCCATTTTGGTTTGACTGTAGTAATTTAATAATGTCATTTTTTTTATTCCTTTTTAGTTAGTTAATAAATCTTATTAAGGCGGGATGATTTAAAAGTCAACTTTTATTTTGGCTGCCTTAAGGGGTCACGGTTCACGGGACCAATTAAAAAAAATAAATTTTTTTAAAAAATGTTAATATAAACAACTACAAAAAAAGCCATATAGATAGTCAACGATACACGCCCATATGTATAGTCTACAATTCATTTTAAATGTTAATAGAAATAAATTGAAACTATCCCATAAGGGATAGTCTCTTATTCATTTTTAATAGATGCGTGAGACGTGGTTCATGCGTCTTCAATTTTTTGCATTGCATCACGCAACGTGAGTGATGAGTAGGCACGGATCAAGTCTCTCGGTTCACGGATCACGAAAATTTGTAGATTTTGAGAAGGTCTCTGCGAGAGGTCTTCTCGCAAGATAAATGATTGTCCACCATTTTTAAAATGGGTCAAATGCCAATTGATTTGGTACTTAGATAAACCTAAATTCTTGACATCATTAGACTTGAGTTCAATCCAAATACTTTTACCATTTATCAACCAATAAACGTCTGGAATTCCATTAATAGTGTTGCTTTCAATACGAAATAATTGACCTTTTAACTTTAATAATTTAATTCGTTTCCAAAGATTACTCTCAGATTTTTTCATTATGTTATTAAGTCAATAACATAAAAAAAGGGTCAACTAAAGTCTCCCGTTGTTGACCCCTTTACTCAAGAAAATTGGTTGTCTGTGTTAATCCCAATAATCAAGAATATGTAAATTGCAATATCCATTATTTGACTGTATTTGTTTTACAATCACTACAAATTAAATCAAAATCAAATTCATTTAATTCTTGCATATTACCATATAATTCAACCCCTGCACATTTTGAACAAATATCAAAACTTTGATTAGGGTTTTTTTCTATAATATTTAATTGTTGTTGTTCGTTTAATTTCATTATTTGACTATTCATATCTTAATATCTCAATGTCTTGCATCATCTCATCAACGTTGTATTTTTCACCAACTGTAAGATCTGCAAGATCTTTAATAACATCATCCCCATAGTAATTTTCATTAAAAAATTTTAACGGGTCAACCACTAAATTTGAAGAAGGAGGAACAGTATCGCCAGACCAACGAACTATCAAAAATTTCATTCCTTGTAATTTTTCAATAAGTTCCTCACTGCTTGGTTCAATATTTAATTTTTTAGATACAGATCTTAAATAATGATCAAGATGCATCTCTCCAATTTCAATATATGTCTCTTTACTTTCAGACCACATAACTCTTTTGAGCATTTTTTCTATGTCATCTGGTGACTTTTTATTATCAATAGTAGACACAAGTTTTATAATATCTTTAATAAGCATTATAAATCCTCCTCTGACCAAGTCCAACCAAGTGACACATCAAAAGCTTTGATTGTTTCGTTATTAACATCAATATGTGATGCTTCAATCCCAACCCATTCATCTTCATCAAACATTTTTATTTGAATACTATCCTCATCAATAATCTTAAATATAGATGAAGCTTCACTGTCTAAAGTCTTTTTTTGAATTTTATTAAACTTTTCAATTTGATCAAGTTCAACCATAGGAATAGACCAACCATTCCATTTATGTTCAGTTACATAACCCTCAATAAAATAATCAATTTTAACTTTACCATTTACCTCAACTGTGTCATTAGACAACCAATGATCATGAAACAATTTAACCTTCTTCCAAACAAATGGCATTTGATTTGTAAATTCAATTTTATTATCTAAAAATCTTTTAATAAAACTTTGATCAGTTATATTAAGTGAACCTACGAAACCACCACCTTGAGGACAAATAGATAATTTATTACCCTCAAATTTTGAGATTTCATAATATCTTTTATTCTCGTTATTATAAAAATATTTTGATGATTTTATTGCTTGTCTAATCTTACCTAGATTATAACTATTTTCTGTTTCCTTTTTTACTTCGTATGCATCCATTTTATTTGCTCCTTTGTTAGTTGTTAAAGTTCTGCAGAAAAAGAACACTCACCTTTTTTTTCTACACATTCTTTTATCTCATTACCCAATCTAAGTCTTGCATAATATTTTAACATAATTCTTGCATTAACTTCATTGAGTTTAATCTGATCCCATAACATTTCATAGTTATAGCCATCATTATTTTTAAAAAATGTATCAAGCTTATCCTTCCAATCACCTAAACCTTTTAAACATTCTTTGATACCTTTTTTAATATCTTTTAAATTATCTTTATCAAAAAAATAATTTAATTCACTTGCTTGACCTTCAACACCAAAATGATCTGCATCATCACTTGATTGAACAGTAAACCAAAATTTACCTTCTATGTCTCCTTGATAGTATCTACCCATTTTTGCTCCTTTATTAGTTTTATATTTATATCCCATTAATATAAGATATATAGAGTATAAGTCAAATACTATTTAATGTCTAAAAAGACTAATAAAATCAATAATAATAAGGTAGGCATAGGATAAAATATAATAAATCTTACTAAAAAAGCTATAAATTTATCCATAAAAACTTAATATAGATTAAATTAAATATAGCAAGATTAATTTACTTTTATTTTTCTAATTGATTGTATAACAGATGTTGGAATAATTGTTGTGTTACCAATGTTATCAAATGTAGGTTTTTCTTTGGTCTCTATATAATCAGTAAATATTCTAGTTATGCCTTTTGATTGCGATAATAAATAACCCTTAGATACACAAACAGGAAGCTTTTGGTTTTTTAAATCTTTTGTTGAACTCCAACCTGCATCCCCCTCAATATCAAGCCATTTTATTTCTACGTAAGGATAATCTAAAATATTATTTCCTAAATTTTTAAAATTAAAATTTAAAATTTTTGTTTTTTGTATTTTTTTAGTTTTCATTTATTCTCATATAGGTAGTCTACTATTCATTTTTATTGCCATATAGATAGTCTACTATTCATTTTTTATTTTCAGTTAAAATTGAAACAATGCCGACCGATGTTTGTAAATGTTTATTATGGATCTCATTAAAAACTACCATAAATTTTCCCTCATCAAGTAATTTCTTCTGGCGTAACGTCAATGATATTTTTTGCTTCTCCGATTTTTCCTTCAAGTTCGGATAATCGCTTCTCAAGTTGTTCACGACTCATACCCTCCAATCCAACATGGGTTACTTCTTTTTTATCTATAAAGAATCCTGCCATTTGACCACTTCTATATTCTGCGTTTACGGCAACAGAAAATTGTTTTTTATCTTCTGCTTTTTTACTAAGTGTTTCAAATCTTTTATATTTTTTTAATTTGTCACCTTCATGTTTTTTTAATTCTTGATTGTACTTCATCTCCATATAGCGCACTACATGAGGATTTTTATTTGGATCAGTAAGTCTGCTTGCAATTTCAGATGGTCCTTCTTTTTTTGCAGATGTATAACCAGCTCGTTTGGCTGCCTCAGTTTTAGTTATCTCTCCCCAATTACTAACATATATATCTACAAAGGCTTTTTGTTTTAATGTCAGTTCAGATGTTGATTTTAATGTATTTTTTCTTTTAGCCATCTTGACCACTTATAACATAAATTTTCCTAATACACTTCTATAGCACAAAAATAATATTATTTTTTTTGCTCAAATGACGTCCTCTGTAAGTATTTTTCCTAAAACTTCCTGGGAAATTCCTAGTATTTTCCTAGTCTATTTTGCTCTAGAATTGTTATTTACCAATGTTTTTCCTAATTTCCTAGAAAAAACCCTATAAAACATTTTTTTTATTTTTTTTTATTTATAGAGGTGTATTGGGAAAGCATCGTGCCCCGTGAACCGTGGTACTTGGGCACCGAACCACTGACAATTATTATAAGTTGACGTATCACGCTCCAAGATCTATAGTTAATTAGGTTATGTTTTTATCATTTACATACCTCATTGTTAGTTTGCTTAAGTTTGTTTTTATTCCTAACTTTACAAACTTAAGTTATATCTCTGCAGTTTAGCGATTGCTCCCTGGACTGCAGGGATTAAATTTCAGCTTCTAAATCTTTTTTAAAATTATCAACGTATACATTATCGGCATCCATGATCTGCCTACGTTTATTCTCTATATGTCTACGCAGCTCTTTACGTAAATCTAAATCTATTTCAATTTTAAGTCTTTGAAATAATTTATTATATTCATGCCATAAAAAATGTTTTCTTTTAAATTTTATGTCACCCTTTTGTAAAGCTTTGTAATATCTATAACGTACATCATCTGGCTCCCATCCTGCCCACCAACAAATTTGTTCAAAGTCTTTTGATTTAGCTATCCAATAATGTGCATCACATTTATTAAGTGATGCTTTACGATCTGCACTTAGAGCTCTAGTATCTTCAAACGCATTTAAAATTACATGTCTCCATAACTTCTGTTCATTGCAAATATGATTTTCTGCAACAATGTCAGCAGTTATTTTAATGCCCATAAGTTTTAATAAGTCTACTGAGTAGAGCACTGTAATGACCTTTCGATTTTCTAAAATTTAATCGAGAGGCGACCTCAAAGTGTTCATGTACATCATCAATTAACATTGTAATGGCTGCGCCTTGCAAATTTTCTTCTGCAATGTGTTCTGTTATGTCGTTAAAATCTAGTTGGGCTTCTGCTTTAGTATAATTATCCGCCATCATTCTTTGTATCCTGCTTGTAATCGCTAAATTTTATGACGTTGTTTTTATTTTTTTTAGGTAAATGTTTTTTAAATTTTGATAATGATTTTTCTACTTCATCTATATCTCTATCTACTTGTGCAAAAAACTCTGTATCATCCTGGTGTATTTCATAAATATCATTTGCATCATTTAGAAAACGTTGATCCATTTGATCATAGCCATAAGACACACCATGTAACATAGCAAATATTACAGAAGTTATTTTATTATATTCTGTTTTAGAAAATTTTTTAGATGCTGCTATCAACACCTTGGTTAAATCAGTGATACCATCCGTTTTGTTTGCCATTAATATAATCCCACGCTATTTTAAATAATAATACTTGTTCTGCTTCTGATGATGAGCCGTGAGACGTGCTTCCTGATCCGTTGCAAATGATACAATTAACGTACGACCTTTGAGATGTTAGTATGTAACCAGTTCCGTTACAGTCGTTACACTTATTGAGTTTGCTTATGTTCTTAGTCATATTAAATAATTACTTACGTTGCAAGTATTTATTATAAACTAATCAGTGTCGTGGGTACAAGATAGATGAAAAAATTATTTTGATTCTTCTAAAACTTTTTTAATAGCAAGTCCAAATATTCTTGCCATCTGGGGAACAATTGCATTACCTAAACTTTTTATTCTGCTTGCTCTATCTTTGTCCAGTTCTCTGGAAATCCCATTAGGAACTCCACAAAGGTCGGATTCAATTTGCCACCAGGTTTGATTGGTTGATTTACTTTGTTCACTACATCGTTCAACTTCGCTCCGAACTTGGTTCCAGTGCCAACCCTCGTTACACTCCAACCTGATGAATTTTTTTTCACTGTCTCTGGTGGTGCTACTACATCCATCTGACAACTCGCTGATGGTGTTGGCCACATTATCTCTCCTCTCCTTGCCATGGCTTCTAGACACTTCGATGCTTGACTGTCCCCCTTCAGTCGATACTGTTGTTCGTTGGCCGATGGTGTTGGAAACATTTGAACGTGTGCCGTCAGATTGTGTTGAGCTGCAGCTTTCTCTCCCTTCCTCTTGATCAGTGTCTCTGCATCCTCTTGTCCCGAT
>WLWH01000969.1_pt1 | contig 21055 bp, 37 predicted proteins | sample 6712741 | NCBI WGS metagenome assembly WLWH01 (sample SAMN12718694, study PRJNA515312) | sponge metagenome | isolation source: marine sponge | host: Mycale hentscheli | place: New Zealand: South Island, Marlborough, Capsize Point | collected 2003-05-01
TATAAGTCACTATGAGTCGAAGAAACAAGCCGAAAATACGACAAAAAAAGAAGATTAAGTTATATATATATGAGTCAAAGCAAAGTAAACGCAAAGCTGTATAAATCTAAAAAGGTAGATTTAAAAACACGAAAAGTAAATTTATCAAAACTAGATGAATTATCAGAAGAAGCTAGTATGTCAGCTGGTAATTATGAATATGCTGTAGAACAAGTAGAAAAAGCACATCAGTTTTTAATTACTGCATGGGATATAGTAAGATTTGAAGTACCTAGACCTGATGATATTCAGGATGAATTAGATGTAATTACTGAAAATTTAGATGAATTAGGTATAGATTATCCAGCAGAAGTAGAACAAGTACAAGCTGATATAAATTATTCAAAAGAACAATTTAATCAAGTTATAAAGGACATGGAATGGTGGGGTATTAATCATGGTTTAGATAAATATTCAATTTAAAAAAAAAATTATGCAGAATATATACAACAAGTTAGCAAAGAATAAAAAGGTAGCTTTAAACAAAAAAAAGGTAAAGCTATCAGCATTAACAGAAATTGAATCTGAATTAGAATTTTGGAGTGAACGTTATAGTTTAGCATCTTATTACGCCTATGAACGATTTGCTGAACTTACTGATATGTTTGAAGAAATGCAAAGCAAGTTTTATGAAGTAGATGAATTAGCTATAAATACTGGTGTAGCATATTTAGATGATGATGCTAGTGAAATATTAGCTAAAGTAGATGCTTTAGAAAGTAATTTATCTGATTTAGGTTTAGATTTAGATGAAGTAACATTAGATACACCTAATGGTTCATTGACATTACCTGAACTAAAAAGCGAATTATCAGATAGTATTAGTGTTCATAGTGATATGATAAATGAATATCGAGAATTCGTTAGATATGTAGGCTTTTTAAATGAACACATGTAAGATATGAAAGATAGCAGACAAAGAATATTAGACAAATTAGCTAAAACTAACAAGCGTTCAACAAGTGTTAAAAAGCGAAATGTTAAACTAGGTGTTGTAGATGATATCCAAGATAGTTATAATGAGTTAGAAATTAAAAACGAAAATTGGATAGATCAATGGCTGGATGCAACTGCAATAATTGATGATTTACTTGAAGAATCACAAATAATTTTTGAAGAAGGGGAAATGGTACAAAATCAATTAGACGAACTAGTAAATAGTTTAAATGAAGTTGGTTTAGAGCCCGACAAAGTAATAAGTGATTTAATTCTTGGAAGTGAAATGTTTTTTATAAAGAAAAACGATTTATACATATATATAAATCAGTTAAAAAGTAAAATTGATAACATTTAAAAAAATTATGCAAAATATATTTAACAAATTAGCAAAAGCTAACAAGCGTTCAACAAGTGTTAAACACAAGGTAGATTTATCAATGTTAAATGATATACAAGCTGAAGCAGAAGATATTTTTAATAATATGCAAGATGCTGGTAATGATGCTATGGATGGCATAGCAAAAACAGAACAAAGTTTAGGTTTTTTACAAGGAAATATAGATAGGGCAAAAGATTTGCGACAAATTAAAGATGAAATGCTACAGCAAGTTTTAGATTTAGGCATAGATGTTCCACAAAATCTTGAAAACCTAGATACATTTATAGAAGATATATTATTATTTGATGATTTTGAATCACAAAATGATAAATTACAAAGCATTAAAGAATATGTAAATAATGTATTTTTTACTTAACAATTAGATAATGCAAAATATATACAACAAACTAGCTAAAAAAACACCAGCAAAACTATCTAAAAGATCAGTTAAGCTAAACGCATTACAAGATAATATTGAATTTATAGATAATATAAAAACCGATATATCTAGTATAGCTGGTGAATCAATAGCCGATCTATACGATATAGAATTGAGGTTATTACAAATTAGTGGCTTAATGGAAAATGTAGCACAAGCTAGTAAAGATATGCAAGTAATGGAAGAACAAATACTTGATTTAGGTATTGATACACCAGCCGAATTTAATGATTTGTTGATGACTATTATTAAATTAGAGTTACTACCTGACATTAAAGATTTAGGTGATAAACTAGAAGAAGTTAGATTAGAATTAGGACATTATTCAGATATATAAAAAAATGAAAAAAGCAAACACAATTTTGAACCAAATTAAAACAGCATTAGATATGCATGTAGAACTAGAAACACAAACACTAGAAGATGGTGTAACAATTATTGAAGCTGATGCATTTGAAGTAGGTGCTGAAGTCTTTATCGTAATGGATGAAGAACGAGTACCATTAGCTATTGGTGAATATACCCTAGAAGATGGTAGATCATTAGTAGTAGAAACTGATGGTGTAATAGCTATGATAGGTGAACAAGTAGAAACTGAAGAAGAAGAAAAAGTAGAACCTGAAGCTGATGAGGAAATGTCTAACAATAACCCTAAAATGATTTCTGAAACGAAAATTAAAGAAACATATTTTGAAGAAGAAACACCTGAAGAAGTAGTAGATACTATTAAAGAAGTAGAAGATGAAGTATTAGGTGAAGTATCTACAATTATAGAAGAATTAACACCTGAAGCCGTTACTGAATCAGATGCTAGTGAAATGGCTGTAGCTGTAGTAGAAGCTGTAACTGAAACATTAGAAGAAATGCCTGAAGAATTGAAGTCTAAATACATGACTAAAAGAAAAAAATATGGCAAGTCTAAATTAACTGATGAAGAAGCTGAAGTAGTAGCTGAAGCTGAAGCAGAAATAGTAGAAGCTATTGCTGAAGTAGTTAGTGCTGAAACACCTGAAGAAGTTACACCTGAAATAGCTGAAGAAATTGCTAGTGTAGTTACTGAAGCTGTACAAGAAATAGTAGCTGATGCACCTGAAGAACTTAAAGCAGAATTATTTAAGAAAACAAAACTTTCTAAAGTAAAAAAATCTACAAAATCACGAATTGATATGGCTAAAGAAAAAATAGCTAGAATCAAAGAACGTCAAGATTTAAAAGCTAAAACTACTGAATCTAAAAAAAGAATTAAACATAACCCTGAAAGTGCTAAACCACAAAAAACAGAATTTAAGTACGCACAAGGTAGAAAAGAATCTACTATGGATAGGGTTTTAAATAGATTGTATAAATAATTAAATTTTAAATAAAAAAAAGATGAAAAAAACATCATTAAACAAAAGAAGAAAAGTAAGTCTTGCAACTACTACCAATATCACTACAACTTATCAAGGTCAAAGTGCTGGGAAGTATGTGAGTGCTATGCTTTTATCTGCAAACACTATTGAAAATGGTGGTGTAGAAGTAATGCCTAATGTAAAATTTAGAGCAACTATGAAAAAAGGTCTATTAGATGATATTGTAAAAAATGCTGAATGCGATTTTACACCTACATCTACATTGACATTAACTGAACGTATTGTAGAACCTAAAGAATTAGCTGTAAATTTGCAACTTTGTAAAAAAGATTTTAGAGATGACTGGGATGCAATTTCTATGGGTTATTCAGTATATGATAATCTACCACCATCTTTTCAAGAATGGATGATAGCATACGTTTTAGGTAAAGTATCACAAAGAAACGAATTGTCATTATGGCAAGGTGATGGTGCTGTATCAGGACAATATAAAGGTTTACTATCACATATGGCAGATGGTATTACATCAGGTGATATTCCAGCTGGAAATGTAGTAGTAGGAACAACTATAGACGCAAATAATGTCATAGACGAATTAGGAAAAGTAGCTGATGCTATTAGTAATGCTAATTATGGTAGTGAGGGATTATCAATTTATGTACCACAAAATGTAATGAGAGCATATGTAAGAGCATTAGGTGGTTTTGGATCATTCTTAAATGGTGAAGCTAATGCTGGTACTGATAACAAGGGTACACAATGGTTTAATGGTCAAGCATTAAGTTTTGATGGTATTCCTTTGTTTATGGCTAATGGTCTACCATCTAATAAAATGGTAGCTACTACAAAAGACAATCTATATTTCGGAACTGGTATCTTAAATGATGCTAATGAAGTTAGATTAATTGATACATCTGAAACATTAGGTGATCAAAATGTTAGAATTATTTGTCGCTTTACAGCTGGGTGTAACTATGCTGTAGGTGATGATGTAGTAACATATGGTGTAGTAGGATCATAAGAAGATGAATTTAAAAAGGGTTATGTTAAAGTAACCCTTTAAGTATAAACATATAACAAACTGATTATGAGCTGTTTAATAGCAAATGGAAGAACGGAACAATGCAAGGATTCGATTTCAGGAATTTCCGAAATTTATTTTATAAATTACGAGGATCTCGATATAGAGAATGTAACCTATGAAGTAGATGGTGATAATATCACTTTAATTACTGGTGTTACTGATCTATACAAATACGAGTTAAAAGGTGCTAATAGTTTTGAGCAAAATATTATGTCAAGTCGTGAAAATGGTACGACATATTTTGAACAAGTATTAACTATTCAGATGAAACGTCAAGATGTGGCAACACATAAAAACGTGAAATTTTTAGCATATGGTAGACCTAAAATAGTAATTCATACAAGATCGAATCAATGGTTTTTGATGGGATTGAATGAGGGTGCAGATGTAAATGCTGGAAAAGTAAGTACTGGGAGTGCCTATGGTGATTTTAATGGGTATGAATTGACTTTTCAAAGTAATGAACGTATTCCAGCAAATTTCTTAACTGATTTAACTGGTGGGGATTTAACTGATGAAACTGATTTAGTAACATTATTTGATGGTGCTACTATCAATGACAATTAAGATAGAGTTATAAAATCAATGAAAAGGGATGGTTTATACTATCCCTTTTTTTAGTACAAAAAACTATTTTATTGTTATATAGGTATGACTATATTATTACCTGATACAAGTGATAATCAAGAAGTAAAATATATACCTTTTGAAAAAGCTGATGTAACTAAAATAGAATTTTTAGATGAACAGCAAAATGTAGTAAGTGAAGCTACATTTAGTAATCAATCTGTAGAAAGTTTTTATAGTAAAATTAATGTAGCAATAGAACTAAAAGATGGTTCTATTTATATGATGATATTTTATAATGGTACTGATGTAATATTTCGTGATAAATGTTTTTGCACATCACAGCCAGTAAGCACATTTAGTGTTAATAATGGTGTTTATAAAAATGCACCTAGTACACCTAATCAATATATAATTTATGGACAATAACAAATTTCATGTAGTTAATTTAGTTCACTATGAACCACCACAAATTACTGAAAGCACGAGGGAAGATTGGGTGTCTTATGGTACTGATAATGATTATTATGAATGGCTTATAGATAGATATACTAATAGTCCTACTAATAATGCTGTAATAAATAATGTAGTAAAACTTATTTATGGTAAAGGCTTAAAAGCTACTGATAGTGCATCTAAACCTAATGACTATGCACAAATGGTTACACTATTTAAAAAAGATTGTGTAAAGCAGTTAGTATCAGATTTAAAGATGCTAGGTCAATGTGCTATACAAGTTATTTATAATGGTGATAGAAGTAAGATTATAGAAGCATATCATGTACCTATACAATTATTAAGACCTGAAAAGTGTAATGAAGATGGTGAAATAGAGGGTTATTATTTTAGTAATGACTGGTCAGATCCTAAAAAATATGTTCCTAAACGTATTAGTGCTTTTGGTAGTAGTAATGATGAAACTGAAATATACTGCATTAAACCATATTCACCTAATTTAAAATATTTTGCCTATCCTGATTATTTAGGGGGTTTACAATATGCTGTTTTAGAAGAAGAAATTGCTAATTATTTAGTCACAGAATGTCAAAACTCGTTTTCAGGCACGAAAATTTTAAATTTTAATAATGGTATACCTAGTGAAGAAGAAAGGGATGCAGTAAGTAGAGATGTAATAAATAAACTAACTGGTACACAAGGACAAAAATTAATAGTAGCTTTTAACCATGACGAAGCAAATAAAACTACTATAGATGATGTAAGTTTAAATGATGCACCTAGTCATTATGAATATCTTTCAGATGAAGCTATGCGAAAAATCTTATTATCACATCATGTCGTGAGTCCATTAATTCTAGGAATAGCTACTAGTAATGGTTTTGGATCAAATGCTGATGAATTAAAAAATAGCTTTATTCTTTATGAAAACATGACGTTAAAACCATATAGAGAAATGCTAACAGATGCATTTGATAATATACTAGGTTTTAATGAAGTACATTTAAATCTATATTTTGAAAGTTTAAAGCCATTAGAATTTACTGATCCTTTAGGAAAAGCTGTAGAAGAAGAAGAAGAACTAGAAGAAGAAAAACTATCTGAAGAAATTAAACCATTTAAAGCATCTGATTATGGGCATAAAAAGGACAAAAAGTGGGTTCTAATAGATTCTTTTGATGTGGACATGGAAAAGGAAGCAGAAATAGATTTAGAGTTAGCAGAAGCACAAAAAAGAGCAGATGCAGATTTAAAACAAGAAAAGCTAAATAGACAAAAAAAGCCTACTAAATTACAGCAGATACGAAAAATACTGCTAGATGATATATCGGCAAGTCCTGATGAAGTATCTGAATTAGACTGGGTTATAAATGGCTTTTATTTTATTACTAGATATAAATATGTAGAAGAAAAATCATCATCAGATAGTAGAGAATTTTGTAAAGAAATGATGTCAGCAGACCTACTTTATAGAAGTGAAGATATTGATAGAATGAGTGCTGATGGTGTTAATTCAGAATTTGCACCAGCTGGAAAATCCAGTTACGACATCAAAATTTGGAAAGGGGGAGTTTATTGTCACCATGCGTTCAAAAGACAGATTTTTATAGGTTTAGATACTGGTGAACCTTTAGATCCTGAAAGTAGGGAAGCACAACAAATTAGTATATATAGGGCAAGAAAATATGGTTATAACTTAAAAGATCCTAAAGGAACAGCTATAGCACCTATAGACACAGCTAGTAGAGGATCATTAAAATATTCATAATATGGCACAAGATGTACTTTTCGTAACTAAAGAAGATGTAGTAAGATTTACTGATTTAAATGGTAATACTGATGTAGATAGATTTTTAAGTAAAGTAAAAATAGCACAAGATTTAGATGTACAAGTTTTGCTAGGTACTAAATTGTTTGAAAAGATAAAAGCAGATATTATAGCAGATAATTTAGTAGATCCATATTTAACATTATTAGAGGATAAAATTAAGCCTATAGTAATTCATTATAGTATGGTTCAATATTTACCATCAGCACCATATGTAGTAGGCAATAAAGGTGTGTATAAAAGAACATCTGAAAATGGTGAAACTATTTCACCTGATGAGTTAATTAAGCTAATAGAAGCTGAACGAAGTACAGCAGAACATTATGCACAAAGATTTATAGACTATATGTGTTTTAATCAGAATGATTTTCCTGAATATTATACAAACACGAATGATGATATATACCCTACTAGAAGAAATTATTTTAATGGTTACTATATATGAAAAACTATAAACCTAAACTTGTTAATATAAAAAAGTTAATAACGTATTTAAAAAAGACAAATGGCATTAGTAAAAAGAATTAGTGAATTAACAGCAAAAGGATCTAATGTAGATACTACTGATTTAATTCCTATAGCTGAAGTAGATGGTGGCAGTCCTAGTGGATATACTACTAAATATGTTACTGGTGCTGAAATATCTAGTGGTGGTACAAACACATTATATAATGCTAATGATACTATAGGTTCATCAAGAATAGCTACCATAACTGATAAATTAACTTTTGATTTAGGGCAAATAATTAGATCAGCAAATGGTACAAGTATAGTAGAAGTTACTGATACAACACATTTACCATCTACATTAGCATCTAATACTACATATGTAATTAGGGGATTAATTAGAATAGGTACTACTATTTCAGTTACTAATAGTGGATCAGCTATAGTAGGTTTAGATAGAACAAAAGATAAAATTCAGTATACTGGTACTGGTACATTATTAGATGTAGCAGATGTAGATTTTTCTATTAGAAATGTAGGTTTTACTACTACTACTACTGGTAAAATATTAACAGCATCTAATTATACAGCTGGGGTTTCAGCAAATAATTATGGTAGAACTAAAATTCTACAGATTTTTGGATGTGAATTTAAAGAATGTTATAATTTATTAGATGTTACTGGTTTTGAATTAGTAGATTTTAATAACAATATATTTTGGTATGTTACTGGTAGTATAGGTTTGCAGTTTAAAGATGTTAGACATTTAGAAATAACATCATGTGAATTATTTAACTGGTTTGATTTAGCTACTGGTACTACATATTCTACAGCATCAATGATAGAACTATTAGCTAATGGTGTAGATAATGTAGGTTTTGCAGTAATTAACATTAATAGCTGTATTATACATCCTGAACAAACACAAAACGGCATAGACATAAATTCTAGTAGTACTACAAGTTTCGGAACTATATCTAGTAATACTTTAATTAATGTAGGATTAACAACTGGTGAATTATTTTTACCTATTGTAAGTGCTGGAGTTCCTGATTATAGTCAAACTGAAACATATAATTTTGATATTTTTACTAATCAAGGAATATTAAATAGTACAGCTGGTTTATTAATGACTATGAATGGTAATACTACTGATACAAGTATTGCATCTATAGGAGTACCAGTACAAATTAATACTGGTACAAATAATAATCAAACAGAACGTGTAAGATGGAGTGGTGCTAGTGATGGTACAGCTACATATTTAGGAACTAAACAAATATATGTTTCTATACATGGTACTATAGCATATGAAAAAGTAGGTGGTGGTACTGATAGCTATACCTTTTACATTTATAAAAATGGTGTTCAATTAACACCTAGTGAATTAGAAACAGATGCTAGTAGTAGTACTGGTACATTAACTATGACATATGCTACATTAATTAATGCTACTGATCAGCTAAAATTTTATGTAGCAAATAATGATAGTACATCATTTATTTTAGTTAAACATTGGCAAATTGTAATTAGGGAATAATGAACGGAATAGAAGATTTTACAGATTTAATAGCTATAGCTGTAGGTATGCTGGGTGCTATGGCTAAAGGAATAAAAAAAAGATTAAAAATACAAACTATTATAATAGGCATGTGTATAGCTGGTATATTGTCATTTAGTCTAATAGGTGTAGTAGAATTATTTTATGATGAATTAACACCTAGACTAATTATATTAGTTTCATTTGTAGTAGGATGGGTAGCAAATGAATTAACTGAAAAGATAGATTTAGTCTTTGAAGATTTTTACCAATACATACATAATAAATTTAAAAACCTAATAAAATGAATGATAGCACATATACACATTGTGATACGTTGATAGAGGGAAAGCATACAATAATAGATACTATAGTAAGAAATGATACTATATTTATAGAAACTACTACATTTGACAAAGAATATGAAATTATAGAAAAGCTAATAGATCATAAAGATTTTGGTAAAGGTATTTGTTCTGTTTTAATTCTAGTGTTTGTAGCTTATACATTGTATAGTAAATGGAATTGTAAAAAAGACGAAAAATGAAACTAGATTTAAGTAAAATAAATTTTGTTGGTTTAGATGATAATGAATATTTAAGGGTTCAAACTGATAAAAAACAAATTTATCTACATCATACAGCTGGTAATTCTAGTGGTGTAAATTGCATTAGATACTGGAATAATGATAAACGTGGTAGAGTAGCTACATGTGTAGTTATATCAGGAAAAGATGCTAAAATGTCTAAAGATGGTGAAATTTGTCAAGCCTTTTCAAGTAAGTATTGGGCATATCATTTAGGGGTACGAAGTGAAATATTTAAAGCATATGATGTAGATTATAGTTTATTAGATAAAAATTCAATAGGTATAGAGATATGTAACTGGGGTTATTTAACTGAAAAAAATGGTAAATACTATAATTATGTAAATGGTGAAGTACCTGAAAACGAGGTAACAATATTAGAAAAAGCATATAAAGGTAAATTATACTGGCATAAATATACTGATGCACAAATAGAATCAGTTAGACAGCTATTAGTATTTTGGAATGAAAGATATGGTATCAGTATTACTTATAATGAGTGTGATATGTGGGAAGTATCGAAAAGGGCATTAAGAGGTGAAAATGGTTTATTTAGTCATAATTCAGTAAGACCTGATAAATTAGATATATACCCATGTCCTAGAATGATTAACATGTTAAAACAATTATAATGGCAAAGAAAAAAGAAGCTAGACTAGAAAAAAAAGAAGCTAGAAAAGAAGCTAGAGCAAAAAAGCAAACAGCTAAAAGATCAAAGAAAAAGGATATTGATATATCTATAGATACTAAAAACATTGATATTGATATAGAACGTAAAGATGGAGTATTTACAGCAGACATAGACACAAAAAATGTAGATGTACAAATTCGTAAAGATGCTGATGGTACTAAAATAGATGTTCAAAGTGAGGGCAAACTAGGTCAATTTATAGGCAAAATTCTAGCTAGAAAAATCACAAAAAAAAGGGGTAAATAGTTATTATTTTTAACATTTGTTAAACATTTGTTGAACAAAAATTAGTTTTTTTGTAACCTATTAGTTATATTAGCGTATAATAATTAAACTTAAAAATATAAATTATGGTACGATTACTAAAAACAAATGGTGAAATAGTGGAAAATTTCACAGCAGAAACACTAAAAGAAAAACAAGATGCTGTAGGTGGTTACATAGAACTGATTAGATTATATGATGGATCATTTCTAGTGGTGAATGAAGAGGGTGTATATAATGCATTAGAAATTAATGAAAAAGCATCTGAAATAGCAAACATGCATATAGTAGGTGATGCAATTCATTTAACTGATGCAGATGTAAATACATTTTTAAATTAAATAAAAAAAGGCTAGATTTAACTAGCCTTTCTTATTGTTCTAAAGAACGAAAAATATAAATTATGTTTAAAGATACAAAAAAAATGGAAAACTTTATAGAATGTTTTGAATGTGGTGGTACTGGTTTAGTAGATTCTACATATCAAGATTGTGGTAAACCAGCTAGTGAATGCTGTGGTGGATGCTACAGCGTCTATGATTGTGATTATTGTTCAGGTAGTGGTGAAATTCATCCAGTAGATGAAGAAATGAATGATGATATTATGATGGTTAATTCATATGATAATATGCTAAAAGAACTGAAAAAATTAAAAAAGGAATTAAAAGAAATCAGTAAAACATGTAGTGAAGATGCTAGTAGTATGATGTCATTAATGCTGAACCCACAATATGAAGAAGATTTAAAGGGTTTATTTAATCAAATTGATAGAATAGAAAGACATAAGGAAATGCTTATTATTAATATAAAAGAGGGTATAGAAAGAGATAATGGAAATTAAAATACATGAAGAAGAAGAACCTGAAAAAAATAATGAATCACCTATACCTTTAGATAGATATAAAATTAGTTATTTTGTTTTCCCACCTGAAAATAGAACAAAGTATGTGAGAGCATATCAAATACTATATGCATATGATAAAGAACATGCAGAAAAAAAAGCTGGTGTACATTATAAACTGATTTACAGAATAGAAAAATTATAAATTAAAAACGAAAAATGGATAAATTAACATGGTTTAAATTCAGTCCTAGTGACTGGATAATGGGAAAAATAAGCAAACTACCTTTAAAAATACAAGCTGAATATTTAAGATTTATTTGCATATATTGGAATAATGGGTGCATAGTAAGTAAAGAAGATGCTAGATTATATTTTACAGATCAGGCATGGGAAAAATTAAATGAATTTAAGTTACTAAATATTAATGATGGTTATGTTTCAATATTGTTTTTAGATAAACAAATGGAATCTATAAATGATATTAGTATAAAAAGAAGTGAAGCTGGTAAAAAAAGTGCTAAAATTAGAGCAAAAAAGAACACAAGTTTAACAAGTGTTCAACAAAATCCAACAGATAAGAAAAGAAAAGAAAAGAATATATATAGGGAATTTGATCATTTAAGTATATCAGTAGATGAATATGAAAAACTATCTAGTGAATACACGAATAAAAAAATTGATCAATGTCTAGACAGCATAGAGAATTACAAAAACAATAAGAATTACAAAAGTTTATATCTAACAGCTAAAAGCTGGTTAAAAAGAATGCCTGAAGAAGATAAACAAGATAATTTTTATAACAATGTAATGAAGCAAATCAATGATAAATAAAAAAGGTGAACATTTAGACTATTTATATAAAGTAAAGGATGGTAAAATAAAACTAGGTTTAGGCATAGGCTGTCCATTGGATGATTTTGTTAGGCTAAAAAAAGGTCAAATGAATATTTTACTAGGGCATGATAATGTAGGAAAAACTTTTTGGTTTAATTGGTATGCTTTATGTCATGCAGTAATAAATGATATTAAATGGTGCATATATTCAGGTGAAAATTCTACTGGTCAAATAGTTAGGGATATGATAGTAATGCTATCAGGATGCGATTTAGAAGAATTAAGCTACAATGAAATACAAAGATATTCAGCTAGGATAGAAAACAATTTTGAATTTGTAGACAACAAAAAAATATATACACCACATGAATTACTAGATGTCTTTAAAGAATCTGATGCTGATATGTGTGTTATAGATCCGGTTACAGCATTAAATAGAAGTTTTCAGTATTCAGATACATATGAATTTTTAAATGATTGCAGACATTTTTGTAACACTACAAAAAAATCAGTTTACATTACTACCCATCCAGTTACTGAATCAGGTAGAACTGGTAATTTATACCCAAAGGATCATGTTTGGAGTGGGTGTATTAAGCCATGTCTAAAATCACATTGTGAGGGTGGAAAACCCTATAGTAATCGTTCAGATGATATGATTATATGTCATAGATTAACGAATCATAAAGACATGAGATATTACACTATGATAGACATAGCTAAAGTACGTGATACATCTACTGGTGGTAAACAAACAAATTTAGATGAACCCTTATTATTTGAATACAATTATGGTAAAGGTTTTAAAATAGGTGGGATTGATCCATTAAAAGATTATAGAAAACTAAAAGAAAACGAATTATGGAATTAAAACTATTAAAAACTGATGTAGCAATTAAAACTTTAAGATTAAAACTAGAATCTAGTTTAGAAGATTTTAAAGAAAAAACACCACATAGAAAAGACATTATAGAATCTATGGAAAATTCATTAGAAGATTTTGAACAAATCAATACTACCTATAAATATCTAAAAACATATTATACTACAAATGACATAGTACAATATCTTCATATAGAAGAAATAGAAAAGCTAAAACTAGAAAATGAAAAGCTATCAGATCAGCTAGAAAAAATTAAAGCAAATTTAGAACTATGAAAACACCTAAAAGAAAACTAAAAGACAAACTAGAAAAGATAGTAAAAAGCATAGTAAAGATTAGAGATAAGAATATATGTCAGAAATGCCTAAAAAAAGTAGAGGGTTCTAATTGTCATGCATCACATGTTATTCCAGTAAGTAGGGATGGTAGACTAGCATATAATCCTATTAATCTAAAAGTATTATGTTTTCATTGTCATATAAACTGGTGGCATAAACACCCATTAGAATCAGGTGAATGGTATTTTAAAAATTTTCCTGATAGAGCAAAGTATCTACAAGCTAAACACATAGATAATAAAGAAAAGGGTAGCATATCTTTAAACTGGTATAAAGAAAAAATAGAATTATATAAAGAAATACTTGATACTATGGTATAAATTTATTATATTGCAGTCTAAAATATAAATTATGAATGAAGAAATAAATGAATTACTAGATCAGGTTACTAAACGTGAACGTGAAGAATGGGAAAAAAGTCAAAAAATGCATGAAAAATTTGGTAGTAATGATAAACTATCAGAAATATCATTAGCTAGATGGAGTCAATGGAATGATTTTAAGTACATGTTATTAACAATAAATGAAAAGTAATGGAAAAACGAAAAGAAACAATTTACGAAGCATTAATTAAATTTCAGTCTGAAGTACCTATTTTAACACAAAACACTAAAGGTTATGGTTATACCTATGTAGATCTAGCAGAAATAATTAGAGTAATAACACCTTTACTAAAGAAGCATAATCTAGGAGTAATACAGCCTTTAGAAAATGATGGTATTAGAACTATATTATATCATACTAAATCAGGTGAACAAATAGAAACATTTTGTGAAATACCTAAAGATGTTCAATTAAAGGGCATGAATCCTTTTCAAGCCTATGGTAGTGCTATTACATATTTTAGACGTTACAGCATATCTAGTTTATTAGGTTTAGTATCTGAAAAAGATATAGATGCATCAGGTGAAGCTGTAAAGAAAAAACCATCATTAGATGAAGCTACATTCAAAAAAGCATTAGCATCTATAGAAGCTGGTGAATATAGTGTAGCTAAACTAAAGGAAAATTATTCATTAACTAATACACAAATAAATCAGTTATGAAAATACGAAGTAGTGCATTAGGAAAAATAATGACTAACAGCAGAACAAAGGGTACACTATCTGAAACATGTAAAAGTTATATAAAGGAACTATACCTAGAAAATGAATTAGGCATTAAAAAAGAATTTTGGTCAAGATATACTGATAAAGGATCTAGGGTAGAAAAAGAATCTATAGAAATGGCTAATGATGTTTTAGGCTGGGGTTTAACATTTGCACAAATAAATGGTGAACAGCTATCACATGAAAATGATTATATAACTGGAAATACTGATGTTTGTACTGATGTGTTATTAGCTGATGTTAAGTCTAGCTGGAATGCATCTACATTTCCTTTTTTTGATGAAAAGGTAGACAAAAAATATATGTGGCAACTAATGGGTTATATGTTTTTAACTGGTTTTCAGACAGCAGACCTAACATATTGTCTAATTAATACACCTGAAGATATGGTGCTAGATGAAATTAGGCGAGAACATTGGAAACAAAATGCTTTTTGGCAAGGTGACGAAGATCCTGAAATAATAGAGTATGTAAGATCACAGCACAATTTTGATCACATACCTAAAGAAATGAGGGTTAAGAATTACATCATAGAACGTGATGAAAAACTAATCAATTCTATAAAAGAACGAGTAGAAGAATGTAGAGAATACTATAAAGAATTAAAATCAATAATTAAATAATAAACAATGGAAACAAAAGTAAATGCTGGTGCAATTTTTAAAAACGTACACAAGAAAAACGAAAAGCATCCTGATTATAAAGGTCAAATTAATGTAGATGGTTATGAAAAAGATATATCTTTATGGCTAAACACGAGTAAGGCTGGTACAAAATATTTCAGCGTACAAGTAAGCGAACCATATAAACCAGTAGGTGAATCAACACCTGAAGATGATTTACCTTTTTAAATAAATACGACATGACATATATTAAAGATCAAGAATTAAGGGATCAAGTAATAAATGTTTTAAAGTTTAAAACAAGGAATCAGATAGTAACAGCTATACAAGATGATGGTGATAAATTCCATCAGTATCACATAGATAGATTTTTAGCTGGTGATGATGTTTCTTTGAGTACCTTAAAAAAGCTAAATGATTATATAGCTAAACAAAAATAATTAAAGCCTACCTTTGAAAAAAAAATAATTTCTAACTGACATGCGAATATATCAAGGGTAGGTTTTATGAAGCATTACATGGAAATATTAGCTGAATGTCATAGTGAATGGGTAGCAATAGTTAGAAGTTTTGGTGGTGGAATTTATAGTGAAGATATAGTGCAAGAAACATATTTAAGAATAGATAAAGCTGGTAGCAAAAATAAGCTAATAGTAAAAAATAAAATAAATAGAGCTTTTATGTGGATTACATTAAGGAACAATTACATAAACTTTGCTAAACAAAAATCTAAAGTTCATAAAGTACAGCTACAAGAATATCATATGAAAACACGATATGAAGAACAAGCACCTAGACACATAGCAAATGACATACTAGATGATAAAATACAAAACGAAATAAATTCATGGCATTGGTATGATAGGGATATGTTTAAATTAATCACATCAGGTAAAATAGGCATGAGGAAATTAAGTAGGGAATCAAAAATAAGTTTATCTAGCATATCAAACACAATGAACAAATGCCGTAAAAAGCTAAAAGAAGCCATTGGTGAAGATTATGAAGATTATTTAAACAAAGATTATAAGAAGATTATTTAAAGTGCAGAAAGACTGCACAAGTGAGTATTAATATTGAAGTATGAAAATAATTGATATTGCATATAGTTACGATTTTAATGATGAACATGAATTAGTTCAATACATATATGAAAGTTATGTAAATGGTAATAGATCACAAGCCATTAATTTATATTCAAATGTACATTTATGCGTAGACTATGAAAGATTTAATGAAATAATAATACAGCTATTAACTGCTGATCAATTAGATAAGTTTTTAGATTATCTTAATGTATCAGAAAAAACTAGAAGGTGGATAAAAACCTATCAGAACTAATACAAAAAGTAACAAGTGAAGGCAAGTAAGCTAATAACAAAGGAACAGCGAAAAAAACTATATGGTGAATATGTACTTTTAAAAAACCTAGTTAGAAAAAGATGTACTGATATTCATAATATGAAATTTGAAGATTATCTAACAAATGTATATGCTTTGCCATTAGAAATAATTAAAGAAAAATGAAAGAACCAAAAGACAAAAGAACGAAAGAATATAAGGAATGGAAAAAACTACAAGGTGCTGGTGATCTAGTAGAAAAAGTACTACAAGTAACTAAACTAGATAAAGTAGCTAAATTCATTCTAGGTGAAGATTGTAATTGTGATAAAAGAAAAGAATATCTAAACAAAGTTATGCCTTTTACTCAAATAGAATGCTTAAAAGAAGATGAGTATTTATGGCTAAATGACTATTTTAAAGAAAGACGAAATAAGATAGCACCCAGTACACAAGACCATTTTAATGTTATATATAATAGAGTATTTAATAAAAAGGTGGGAAGATCATCATGTGCATCTTGTGTAGCTCAAAGAATTAGAGAATTGAAAAAGGTACACAAAGAATATGATAATGATTTTACATTAAAATAACACCGAAATAACACCGAAAAAAAATGGCAAATAGAGAAGATAATTTAAACCCAGCATGGAAAAAAGGTGAATCAGGGAATCCTAAAGGATATCCAAAAGGAAAAAAGAATAGAAGCACCATAGCAAAGAAATGGTTAGAAGCTACTCAAAAAAAAGAAAACGTATTAACTGGTGAACTAGAAAAACTATCACATGAAGATCTAATGACATTAGCACAAATTAAAAAAGCTATAGATGATCAAGATGTTCAAAGCTACAAAGCTTTAATGGATAGTGCATGGGGTGGAGTGATACAGCAGAATGATATGAACCTAAACATTGAAAAGGGTAATTTACCTAATTGGTTAAATGAAAGCGAATCCTAATTACCTATATGTTAAAAAAAATGTACCTGATAAACGAGTAACTTTATTGCAAGGTGGTACACGTTCAGGGAAAACATGGTCTATTATCTACTGGATTATATGGCTATGTAAGGAGCATATAAATTCAGGGATGGAAATAGATATATGTAGAGATACATTCACAGCATTAAAGAATACAGCATGGAAAGACTTTAAAGATGTGTTAATGAAGCATGATCTTTATGATAGGTCTTGCCATAATATGACTAATGGTAAATACAATTTATTCGGAAATACTATAAGTTATTATGGTGCTGATAGCACAAATAAAATACATGGTAGGTCTAGGGATATTCTATGGATAAACGAAGCACATCAATTCCCTAAAGATACTATAGACCAATTATTCCCTAGAACAAGATATAGAATTATAGCAGACTATAATCCAGCTTTACCCATTGATCATTGGCTGGATGATTATATAAATGATTACCCACCATTAATAACTACCTACAAAGATAACCCACATCTAACAAAGGATCAGATAGAAGATATAGAGTCTAAAGTAAAAAATGCTTATTGGTGGAAAGTTTATGGTACTGGAATTAGATCACAACCTACTGGTGCTATCTTCAGTAATTACTCAATAGGTGAATTTAAAGAATGTGATATAATAGGGTTTGGGCAAGATTATGGTTTTAGTAAAGATCCTAATACGTTAATCAAATGCAGTATAGATAGTTCAAAAAAACGAATCTACCTATATGAATGCTTTTATGAAACTGGATTAAGTACAGCACAGCTATATGAATTGAATAGTAAATATGCTGGTAATCATTTGATAGTAGGTGATAGTGCAGAACCTAGATTAATTAAAGAATTGTTTGATAGAAAACTTAACATAGTAGAATGCACAAAAGGTCAAGGTAGTGTAACAGCTGGAATTAGTTTAATGTTAGAATATGATATAATCATAGATCCATCATCACAAAACCTGATCAAAGAATTTAACAACTATAGCTGGATAGACAAAACAAATAAATCAGTTCCTATAGACCTATGGAATCATGGCATAGATGCATGTAGATATTTTATTAGTAAGGTATTAGCAAACCCACATAGAAACAAGTACTACATTAAGTAAGGTACAAAAAGACGAATTATTGTTATATAAGTATGAGTAATACAATAGGATATGGTCAAGGATCAGTAAATAATACAATAGGATTTGGACAAGGTGCTGAAGTAGGTGGTGCGTCTTTTACTAATACTAAATCCATATTGCTTGATGGAATTGATGATTTTGTAAGAATAGGCACAACAAGTTTAGGAATTACAACTGCAATTAGTGTTTCTGCTTGGGTTAAAATACCAACAACTAACACAGGTGGAGGAGGTACAAATATTCAAGTTATTGCTGGTGAAGATACTACGTCAGGTGGTCAAAGAAATTGGATGATGTTTTGGAGGGGTACAGGCTCTAATTATTTTGCTTTTGTAGTTCATCACACAAATCTATCTGCATCTTCGGTAGTAAGTACAAGTGTAGTTCCAAATGATGGGCAATGGCATCATTTATTAGGAACGTATGATGGAACAAGTAATGCTAATGGATTAAAATTATATGTTGATGGTGGTACACCTTTTACTGCAACAGCATCAAGTACAGGTATTAATTCTTTTATATCCACAGAACCAGTCATAGGAGCAATAACAGGGGGAAGTCAATGGAGGTTTGAGGGCAATATTGACGAGGTCGCAGTATGGGATAGTGACCAAAACGCAAACGCATCTACTATATATAATAGTGCAGTTCCTAACGATATATCTTCATTAAGTCCTTTATCGTGGTGGAGATGTGGAGATGGTGATACAAGTCCAACCTTAACAGATAATGGTAGTGGTGGTAATGATGGAACAATGAATAACTTTACAACTTTTAGTACTGATGTACCTACATAAAAAAGAACGATATGAGTAACACAATAGACTGGGGAAAAATACATTATAATAGTTGGAGTCCTGAAACTAATTTAACTGGTACACCTGATGCACCCAGCTATCAGAACGAATTTAGCTTTCAATTTGATGGTTTAGACGAATACATACAAACGGATTCTACTTATTCTGAAACAGATAGCCAAAGCAAAATAACGATTAGTGCGTGGGTAAAAGTTACTACTGGTACTGATAGTTTATCTTATTTATGTTCAGTAGGTGGGGGTACTTTTGTTTCTTTTGCAATTAGATTACAACAACTCACGACAAACACACGTTGTTATGTTTATGTAAATAATGCTGGAAACAATAATAGGGCATTTGCAAATTTAGGTAATCTAAAGAATGATGGTTTGTGGCATCATCTATTGATTTGCTTGGATTTGTCTTTAAGTAATTATTCCGAAGCATTAGTTTATTTAGATGGTAATGCTCAAACAATGAGTGGATATTTTAATAATGGTTCTTTACCAGCATCCACAAGTCCTTTGTTTATTGGTGTTAAATACAATGATATTACCAATATATATGGTGGTCTTATAGATGAATTTGCAATATGGAGTGGTACAGATTTAAGAAATGATGTTTCTACTATTTACAATAATGGTGTTCCTAATAACCTAAATGACAACGGATTAACTGCACCGACAACTTGGTATAGAATGGGTGAAGAAGCTACTTTTGATGGTATAAGGGATTGGAATTTAGTAGATCAAGGAACTGGTGGAAATGATGCTACAAGTCAAAACATAGCAGATTCAGAAAGAGTAACAGACGTACCAACATAAAAAAATTATAATGAAAACATACGCAATAATATCAATAGGTGATTTATTAAACATTGATTTTTTACAGATAGAAGAATCTAATGAAAACACGATTAGGAAAAGTTTAGACCAAACTAAATTTGTAATTAAGTATACAACTACACCAACTTTTATAGCAGATGGTAGTGTATTACCTTTACAAATATTAAGTTATGAAGATTGTTTAGCTCTTATGCAGACAGCAGAATGGAGTGAAGAAATACCACCTGAATAATGAAGATAACATACCCTACAAAACTTTCAGAAATTCCTTTACTCAATTATCAGAAATGGATGAAAACAGCACAAAATTCTAATGATGAAGAATTAATGGCACATAAATTTGTAGAAATCTTTTTAGGTGTAAAGCTAACAGATGTTAGATCTATGGCTGTTAAGGATGTTAATTTTTTCATAGAAGAAATAGTAAATGTTTTAAATACAAAACCTAAATTTAAGAAAAGGTGGAAATATGGTAAACACGAATTTGGATTAATTACCGATTTTGAAAATATGTCATGGGGTGAATACATAGATATAGAATCTAATTTAACAGATGTTAAAAACTGGCATAAAGCTATGGCTGTTTTATATAGACCTATAGTAGAAACCTATAAAGATACCTACAAGATTATGGAATATAAAGGTGATGATCAATTTCATGAAGCTATGAAGTATGCACCATTAGATATTGTTTTAGGTATTCAGGTTTTTTTTTGGAATATCGAAAA
>WLWH01000971.1_pt1 | contig 21029 bp, 32 predicted proteins | sample 6712741 | NCBI WGS metagenome assembly WLWH01 (sample SAMN12718694, study PRJNA515312) | sponge metagenome | isolation source: marine sponge | host: Mycale hentscheli | place: New Zealand: South Island, Marlborough, Capsize Point | collected 2003-05-01
TTGGCCTGTAACATAGTTGGTGCCCACATCATATTCATGGAACCACCGTCTCGTAAATCAGTTAGGTATTCAAAATACTCTTGCATGTCTATTCTCCTGTTACCTGATACTCGTGCCCGTTGTCTAGCGTGATTGTTCCACCGAAGAACTCCCACATAATTTCTGACTGCCTAGCTTCATCGTTTAACCTCTGTAGCTCTGGCATATCCTGTTGTGCTTCTTCCGGCGTGCAATCTGTTTTTATAATTCTCATTAGAACTCCTCTCGTTTATAAGTTGTATGGTGGCGGTATTGTTATGGTCTTAACCGTTGACCTGCCATTGTTTACGCTCTTAGGCTTGACGTGGTTATTGTTATAGTGTTAAACCTTCACTCAGGAATAGCTAACGCTACCCATCTACCATGCTCTACCCGCTAAGCCCCTTGTACCTTTTAGGCCGTTCATGTCGTGTTGCACATCCCAAGCCTCTTGCGACCTGTTCCATTCTTCGACAGTCATACCAAACAGTTCATTGATTGGGGTGTCAGCGGTAGTTTCTTCAACTTGGTTTTCGTTTTCGTTAATCATAATCTTTCCTTTTGTTTATCTCTTATATATATATTATCGTCTAAGGGTGTGACACGTTAGGTCACTGGTTGACGCTTTCTTTGAATTTTTTTCCACTTTTTCATCACATATTTATAGTCGCCCTGACATTCAGGATTGCCCATTGCCGAGCCGGTTGATCCTACCCAACTACAGATAGCGTACTTGCCTAGTCGGTTGCATCTCACTAGGTGACGCGTGCCGGTTGCGGTTTCTTTCGTTTGTCTGATTTCGTATGCGACGTATGCCATTCTATTACCTTTCGTTCTCGTTTTCGTTATGACCCTATTATACCATAAACAACGGTATTTGTCAAGAGCAGTATTAACCTTTTTTCAATTTAAAGGTCTTTATTTTCTTCTGTGTTTGCTTCAACGTGCCGTGTGCTAGGCACCCTGTGAATATATCCGCAAAGCGTTTTTTGCCTGCGTTGTGTTTTGCTATCGCTATTTTTCTGTTGTTTATCATTTCCTTAACTCCTTATATATATATTATCGCACATGGTCGTGACACGTTAGGTCACTCGCTCCGTATTTTTTTAAAATAATATATTATTTATCTCAAAACCCCCACCAACAGGGGGTAGGCCAGCCGGGGCCCGCTTGCCCCCCACTAGAGGGGTTAACCCCAATAGTCGGGATCGTCAAAGATCATAAACAGATCGTTGGGTAGTTCCATCACAGGCTCGTCCTCGTACTGCTCCGCTTCCCACTCAGCCTGTGCGTCGTACAGGTCAGCGGCGGTCAGTTCGTCGGATTGTGGGTTGGTGTCAAATTTAGAAAACATAGTAAAACCTTTCGAGGAGTGAATTTGTTATGCCTTGATTATACTATAAGTATCGGCAGATGTCAATAGGAAACTTTAGAAAAAATCGCAAGAATCACAATCGACAACGCCGACCATATCCATGAGTTCGGTCGTCAGTTCGCCCAAGTGTGATGGATGCCAATCCACATGGACGACAACCCTGTCACCGTCGAGGGTAACGACAGGGAAGTCATTGAAGGCGGCGGCGAGTTCAGCGGTTTCAAAGAAGATTTCAACGTGCATTTGATTTTCCTAAAAAGTGTTGTTTGTTATGTCTTAAGTATATAATATATATCGGCCATTGTCAACAGTAAACTTGAGAAAAAAACAAATTATTTCAAAAACCCCCACCAACGGGGGGCTTGCCGGCCGGGGCTTCTCATACCCCCTACTAGAGGGGCATATTGTCTGGCAGGATTAGGGTATACAAAAAAACCGCCTACGGGGAACGACACCCGTAGACGGCCAACGAAAGGATCTGCTCTATTATTTAGAAGCGGAGCAGAACGCCTTGTAATAATTAGCAAATGCTATTGTAATCAATCGCGGGATATGTTAGCTCTTGCATCTCAAGCGGCTTAAGCTCTATGATCTCAGCGCCACCCTCTACCTTTGCCGATGTACTACACCCTAGCATTAACGCACAGCATAGACCAGCCAATAGAGCTAATGTACATAGTGCTACCGCTTTTATTTCTGTTTCTTTAACCATGATAGTAAACCCTTCTTTTGTGTTTGTTTTTTCTTCCGGTTCTCTAGTCGTTGGAATTCCCTCGCTAGTTGTATACCGTGTATTCTTCGCATTCGCATAACTGCCTACTCCAAAAAATTCATATTCGCTTATTGTCATTATGCCACCATTGACATATAAAGACCAAACGACGCGATGCCTACCGCACCAAACCAAAACAATAATTCATTAAACTTTTCTTTCATTACTTCATCTCCCAAGGACAAGCCAATGCCATAACATAAACAGACATAATCATAATACCTAAAACTAATTCCATTACACGCACTCCATTTTAAATTCATGTTCTGCCTGCTCATAGTCAGTGCAGTTAAATACAGGTATACCGTCAACTATAACCTCGTATACCTCACAATGCTTGTTATGTACAAGCTCAACCAATCTTCCATCATTGTCGGCTTCTGATTTATATACTACAAAATCCATATCGTTTCCTTCCATGCTTTTATTATATAATACTTATCGGCATTTGCAAGTTAATTCTTGAGAAAACCTGCCGAACTTTTTCCCGCGCTTGCCAGTACCGCACCCCTACACCAGTGTCAGAATGCGTTGGGTTGTACATTTCTCTCTCGTTCTATATTTCTACAATGTCGTATATTTCATATCTATTTAACTTCGTTACAAAGTAATAGACATCATCAACAATCTCTACGTTGTATTTATCGCTGGTAGTATTAAAGACGGTGCGAACTTCTTCATTGTCGTATTTAATCGTTCCGAAGTAAATTGTTGCGTCGTTCATATTGTTGTCCTTTGTGTTAATTTCTTATACTCTTATTATATTATATATATCGGCATTAGTCAAGGGGTATCTTTAACTATTTATGTAAGAAACTAAAATACTTTTCTTAGCCCAAAGCTTTTCTAGTTCACGTTCAACGATATCAGTGTTGTGTTTACCCAACTCGTTAACGTGTTGTTCAATCTTCTTTTCGATCCGTCGATCAGTCTTGAACAGTTCTAGTTTAGCTTGACTCTTGCTTGTGATTTTAGTAACGATCATATTTTGTGTTCCTTTCGAGAACGTTGTTTAATTGTTATACTAGTAGTATATACTAAGTATCGTCATTTGTCAAGGGTAATCTTAACTTATTATTACTTTTTTCTGATCTTTTTTTAGCATCATTTTAGTGGTTGCTTGGTATATATCAGGGCTACCATTTAGGTTATCCCGTTGCATCTTATCCGCGTACGCTTTACTATTCTTTGATAGCTTTCGCATGTGTGTTATAGTGTAGCTTTTATTCATTGTCTGTTATCCTTTGTTGTTGCTTAACTTCTTATGTCTTAAGTATATTATAATTATCGGCATAAGTCAATAGATACTTGAGTATTTTCTCAGAATAATCCTACTTATTTTTTACCCCCCTCGTGGGGGGCGGGGCAGCCGGGGCTTCCTTACCCCCTGTCAGTGGGGACTATTCACTTCCCCACCTGTCACAGTGAGCCTGCTTAGCATCACAGTAAGCCTTGCGGCTTTCCGCAAATGCTGGTACAGCCCAATAGCTGTATCGGTCGTTCCAAACAACTTCAACATCTCCATTAGCTTCAATGAAGCTATTCTTATTGAAGTCATTAGTGAACAGTCTATGAGCGTCACTATTAGGAAGCTCGACCGATGGTGACGCTGGAAAGCGTTGTGGTTGTAATTCTGAAACTCTCATTGTATTCCCTTTCGTTGGAATGTTGTTGTTTGTCATGCTCTTATTATATACTATATATCGTCTATTGTCAAGGGTAATATTTAATATTAACCAATTAAACTATTAAATACTTCTAGTTTATTTTGATCATTCAATCGTAAACGGTTATCGTTAGCATCAATGATATACCAACTATCATTAACAAAGTCTAATCGTCGCATATGATGTAGTGCATTTTGCACTGTAGTAAAGTTAGCGTATGTATCATAGCTACCGTTAATGTGTTTGATAACTCTTACGTTGTGTGTTGCGTTAATCATATCGTTGTTTCCTTTGTTGTTTGTGTCGTTGTTTGTCATGCTTGTATTATATACTAAGTATCGTCGTTTGTCAATAGCAATCTTTAGCTATTTATAAACTTTTTTAGAATATCTTTTCTATCCCACAACAACTGTAAGTCATTCATCACACAACTTTTATTGTGTTGTCCTAACTCGTTAGCCAGCTCAACAACCTTAGTTTCGATTGCTGTGTTAGTTTTAGTTAGTTCGATTTGTGCTTGAGCTTTGTTCATCTTTGTTTCCTTTTGTTTCGTTGTTTGTTATGTCTCTATTATATACTATCGGCTAGAAATGTCAATAGCCTTTAGCCTTTTTTTAAGAAATAATCCTAATTAGTTCTGATACATAAAAGTAACCTGCATACACTACCATTGTCACCAATGCCGCTTTGCCGATTGTGTCTATTGCTTTATCTATCATTGTTGTTTCCTTTTTTGTTTTGTTTATTAACTTAACTACTATAGTATAATATATATCGTCAATAAGTCAAGTACTTCTTTAATATAATATTAAAATAATCAATTCTTTTTTAGACAGTATACCAACCCTATTTTGGCAGTGTATCACTGTCGTTATGGTAGGGTAGTTATTTGTTTATATCATTAAGATATTCTTTATTGTCGTTTTGCCGGGGTGGTACAAACACAACAAAGACACACAGAATTAAATGTCTAACCCAATCCACCCTAACCGCCCCTATCGGTAGTATTGGCGCCCTCCACCCTCTCTTGGTTGATTCAATAGAGTCATGTTCGCTTCTTCTGGTGTCCGCCCACCCTTTTTAGAGTTGCACTTGAAACAGGCGCACACAAGATTCTCCCACGTATCTTTTCCGCCTCGCCATTTTGGTTTTACATGATCCAGAGTCAATTTATCTGGATTCTTTGTGCCACAGTACTGACATGTGTAATCATCGCGCAAAAATATATTTCTTCGACTCGGACCCGCCTTATATGTGAAAGATATGAACTTTTTAACCATCGCCACCTTGGGTAGTGGATAATATTCTCCATTCGCCCCCAATATTCTTCTCTCATGGAACTCAATTGGTACAATCGCCCCCTTGAGCATGAGTGTGATACCTTTTTGCCATGATAGTTTAGTTAGTATACTATAATCCATATTTAATATTAGTGTTGTTTCCATACAGATATATATAATACTCCACATTCATCTCAGCTTTAGTTTTTAAGTACATTCAAAATCGCCCTTAATTCTTTTCTGCTATTCCTCTTTACACAAATAGTCACAACAGTTTCATGGTATCTTTTTTAAAAAACACCCTTTTTTGTGTATAGCTTTTTACATTTCCCTATAATATGATAGGACATTTTTATTTTTTAACAATTTATTGAATGGAGTGAGCGCATGTTCAATAGTAAAGACAAACCTAAAAAGGTTGAAGCTTCTGAAGATTTTGTAGCAAATGCTTCCGAAGAACTAGAAGAAGCGGTTGCTGAAGAGATCGAAGTTGAAGATCCAAGCCCTGAAGAGGCAGCAGCTGTCATTGAAGAACTAATTAAAGAAGATGGGGCGCCCGTTAGAAACAGAGGACCCCAAGTTTAATGCGAATACCTAGTAACATGTCAGAACAAGAAGTTGTTGACACGATTACTAAAGTATCAGAAAGATTGTCCAACAAATTTACATTCGCGTTTTACACGGCTGAGGATATTCAGCAGGAAGCTTTTATATTAGGTATGGAAGCTCTAGAGAGATATGATGAAGGAAAGCCTCTTGAGAACTTTTTGTTTGTCCACATTGGTAACAGGCTTAAAAACTTCAAGAGGGATAACTATTTTAGGCATGATGAGGGGAAAGCCGAAAAAGTTCAGAAAAGAAAGCGTAATCTGTTGGAGCCAGCGAATCTGGAAGACTTTAGTGTAGCCAAGGGTGATAACGACTTAACTTCAAAAATTTCTGACGAAGAAATCTTACAATTAGTAAAGAAAAATATTCCGGCGAGTATGAGGGCGGATTTTCTTAGGATGTGTGCTGGGGTCACATTGCCGAAGGCGAGGCGACTAGAAATAATGAGTACAGTGAGGAGGATCGTAGAGAACTAATGAAACGAGGTAGATTCTCAGTAGAAGAGGTGCAATTTATCGAGCAGAATTGCGAGGCTCTTTCTCCACAGGAAATAGCAGATCAATTAGATCGCGATGTTTCATCTATTACCAAGCATATCGAAGACAATATTGGCTTCTCAGCGAAACAGAAAAGGGAGGTGGAGGCTCATCAAGAGCTAAAACGGAAACCTTACTATAAGGAACTTGAAAAACAGTTTTCCGGGGCTGAATTAGAGATGTTTCAGTTCCATTTCAAAAAAATGTGGGCTCAATTCAAGGATGATGTGTTTCATACCGAAGAAATCCAAATCGTTGACACTATTAAGCTCGAAATTCTAATGAACAGAATCCTGACGGCTCAACACGACAGCATTATCAACATAGAGAACACCGAGATGCTCATATCTGTTGAGAAACAGCGGGATAAAGAGGATCAAGACCGTGACTACATCTCGTCGTTAGAGCGACAAGTCGCGATGTTCAGAGCGGCTCAAGAGACGCTATCTAAGGATTACAAAGATCTGCAAGCACGCAAAGCAACAATGCTCAAGGACCTAAAAGGTACTAGGGAGCAAAGAATCAAGGCTATCGAAGATTCTAAATTAACGTTTGCATCACTGGTGAAAAAGATTGCATCAGATCCTACTTTTAGGACACAAATAGGACTAGAGATGGAAAAAATGCGATTAGCTACAGAAGCAGAGAAAGAGCGCTTATCAGAATATATTAAGTATGAAGACGGGCAAGTTGACCAGCCTTTCCTCTCATCAGATACTGTAAAAGGAGATTAAGTTGAAAACAGCAATAATTTTTGGAGTTACTGGCCAAGATGGATCTTATTTAACTGACTTGCTACTTTCAAAAGATTACCAAGTAGTAGGTGTCGCTAGACGAAGTAGCGTGGATACGACGGAGCGATTAGGCCAAAATATAAAAAATGCGAACTTCACTTTAGTTGAAGGAGACATCACAGACGCTTTTTGCGTTTCTGACATTATTAATAAGTTTGAACCAGACGAAGTTTATAATCTTGCTGCTCAATCTCACGTTGGCACATCTTTTAAGCAGCCGACTCTTACTTGGGATGTAACTGGTGGAGGATGTCTAAATATCTTAGAAGCAATCAGAGTTTCTCCTAGAGTTAATGATATTAGATTTTATCAAGCCTCTTCTAGCGAAATGTTTGGTAAAAACTTTACTGTTACAGAAAATGGTAAATATCAAGACGAAAATACCGCATTCATGCCTCAGTCTCCATATGCTATCGCAAAGTTAGCTGCACACCATTTGGTTAGAAATTACAGAGACAGTTATGGTATTTATGCTTCTAGCGGAATCTTATTTAATCACGAAAGCGAAAGACGAGGAGAAAACTTTGTTACTCGCAAAATTACAAAATGGATTGGAAGATTTCTCGCTTCTGGAAAGGACGAAAACTTTCCTAAATTAGGACTTGGAAATTTAAAAGCAAGGAGGGATTGGGGACATGCAAAAGACTACGTTGAAGCAATGTGGCTTATGCTACAAAAAGAAACTGCAGATGATTATGTCGTCGCTACTGGAGAAACACACAGCGTTGAGGACTTCTTGGAATATTCTTTTAAGTACGCTGGCCTTGGCGATTGGGATCAGTACGTGTACATTGACCCTGAATTCTTTAGACCCGCTGAAGTTGATTACCTACTTGGTAACTCAACCAAAGCAGCAGAAGAGCTCGGATGGGAACCACGAATAAAATTTCAAGAATTAGCTCACAGAATGGTGGAGGCAGATATAAATGAGGAATTACGACGATCCGGCTTACAAGAATTTTCGCAAGGATGTTTTGAAGCGGGATAAGTTTACTTGTAAGATGTGTAAAGTCAGTGGAAAAAGAAAAAAATTGTATGTTCACCATATTAGAAAGTGGGCGAGCGCATCTTCTTTGAGATTTGATGTAGGCAATGGAATAACACTGTGTTACAACTGTCACAAAGAGGTTACAGGTAAAGAAACACATTATGAATCTTATTTATTGGGTTTGATAGATGGTTAAGAAAAAAATACCTAATTATACTGTTATAAAAGACACAAGAGAACAAAGAGGTTGGATTTTTGAAAAAGACGACCGTGACCGTTGTAGTGGTATGATTGTTGATGGTCTGAAAACTGGAGACTACACACTGCAAGGCTTTGAGCACGATGTATGCGTGGAAAGAAAAATGAGTGTAGAAGAGGTTGCAAATAATCTAGGAAAGAAGAAGAAGGCCTTCGATGCCGAAATGAAAAGAATGAATGAATTTTCTTTTAAATATATTATCCTTGAATTTCCTATCACAGACCTGATAGACTATCCACTTCACTTATTGGACGAAGAGGAAAAAGAGCTGTATTATTTATACAAAAAGCAAGACATTGATAAGTTCTGTAAATTATACGAACAGGTTTATGATGTTCCTTATTATAATGAAGAAGAACCCCCTGAATCTGTTGAGCTACCAAGGCTTGCCAAGTTCAGAATAGCAAAAGAAAGAAAAGTAACAGGAAAATACCTACTGAGAGCGCTGATGGAATATCAGACATGGTATGGTATTAATATTCTTTTTTGCGACAACAAGAAAAACGCCTTTAAGGTTACACAAAGTATATTTAAGAGGTTGAATGAGATGTTTCATGGTCAAGACTAATAGGACTCAAATATATTCCGCGCTATCTAATTGGCAGGACTACGGATTGCTTAGTCAGACTAGAGAAATATTCCTCGGGTCTGGAGACGATGGCTTAGATTCTAAAGATTCAGCTACCTTTCTGAAGAATCTTATAATGCTTGAGTCTCTAGGCCCACAACCTATTATTGTTCACCAATATAACATTGGGGGAGATCAAGCTGCTGGGTTTGCAATTTACGATGCGATTAAGGCGAGCAAGTGCAAATTTTTGTTTGTATGTTATGGTTCAGCATCTTCTATGGGAAGTATAATTCCACAAGCTGTCATAGGTAAAGGTCTAAGGGTCACACACCCTCATACAGAGTGGTTAATCCATGAAGGGTCTTGTGAGACCAATGGCACAACAAAACAGTTTATATCGAACGCTGAGGCCCTTAAAAAGTCAAAGGAATTGATGTATGATATATTTGTTGACTCCTGTAAGAAGGGAGCAGCCTTTAAAGGCAGAAAGCCGGTAGAAATCAAAGCAATTCTAAAGCGAAGATTAAATGTAAAAGAAGATTGGATACTTGATGGGGTACAAGCTGTCGAATATGGCTTTGCTGACATACTATTTGGTAGGGGTCAAAATACATCCATAGAAAATATACTTAAGAGACTGTAATGAAAAAACAAAACATCGAAAAAGTTTTGCAAGACGCATGGCTTGGCATAAGTGTAAAAGACGAAGATTTATTTAATCCGATTGATTTTATATTTCACGATGGTGATACCGACAGAATTCTAGAAAGAATAGCTTGGCTCTTTATGCAGCCAGAGTATTTTTCGTTCGCATGTAAATATATCTTGAATATAGAAATATCTCCGTTTCAGTCTCTGCTACTAAAAGAAATATGGAATAAGAAATTTCCAATGCTTGTTGGTAGTCGTGGTATGGGTAAGTCGTTTATACTTTCTGTTTATCCTCTCCTTCGAGCCCTGTTTATGCCACGAAGAAAGATCATCGTTGTTGGTGCGGCATTTAGGCAGTCGAAAGTGCTTTTTGAATACATGGACACTATTTGGAAGAACGCACCCGTCTTAAGGGATCTGTGCGGCTCTAGGAGTGGACCAAGAAGAGATGTCGATAGATGTATAATGCATATTGGAGATAGTACAATTACATGCCTTCCTTTAGGTGATGGAAGTAAGATTCGTGGTCAGCGAGCAAATGATATTATTGCTGACGAGTTTGCTTCTATCCCTAGAGACATTTTTGAAAATGTTGTAGCTGGTTTTGCTGCGGTGGCAGCTTCACCTATAGAAAAAGTAAAACAAAGAGCGCAAGAGAAAAAAGCAAAAGAGCTAGGTGTTGTAATCGAAGACCCTAGTCAACAATCCGGTGTAGTTGAGAAGTCAAACCAAATTATTTTATCTGGTACGGCATATTATGATTTTAATCACTTTGCAGATTATTGGAAGAGATATCGCTCAATTATAAACAGTAAGGGTGATAAGTTTAAATTGCAAGAAGTGTTTGGTCAGAATGTTCCAGATGATTTTGCTTGGAATGAATATTCAGTAATCCGTATGCCTGTCACGTCTTTGCCTGATGGCTTTATGGACGAGGGACAAATTGAAAGAGCGCGAGCTACCATACACTCTGGTATTTTTCAAATGGAATATGGAGCATGCTTCACTACGGACAGTCAGGGCTTTTTCAAGAGGTCATTAATAGAAAACTGTATAGCTTCAGAAGAGAACGGATTAAAAATAAAAGGCGAAGAAGTACAATTTGAATCAATGCTTAAAGGTAACCCGGAGAAAAAATATATATTTGGTGTTGACCCGGCATCGGAAGTTGATAATTTCAGCATTGTAGTTTTAGAATTAAATGCGACCCACAGGAGGGTTGTTCATGTCTGGACTACAAACAGGAGTCAACATAGAGATCAACTCAAGGCGCACCTTGTGGACGAAGACGATTTTTATTCTTACTGTGCTAGAAAGATTAGAAATCTAATGAGAGTCTTTCCTTGTGTAGAGATCGCACTAGATGCTCAGGGTGGTGGTATAGCTGTTATGGAAGCTTTGCACGATAAGGACAAGGTTCAAGAGGGCGAGCTCAAAATATGGCCTGTTATTGATTGGGACAAACCAAAAGACACAGACAATGAACAAGGTCTACATATTTTAAAGATGTGTCAGTTTGCAAAGTATGATTGGTTAGCAGAAGCAAATCATGGACTTAGAAAAGACTTTGAAGACAAGCTCGTGTTATTTCCTGCCTTTGACGCGGTTAGTCTTGGGCTATCTGCAGAAGAAGATAATAGGACAGGCAGAATTTACGATACGCTAGAAGACTGTGTTATGGAAATAGAAGAACTAAAGAATGAGCTTTCTATGATTATTATGACTCAAACAACCACGGGAAGAGAACGATGGGATACCCCTCAAATAAAGGTGGCGGCGGGAAAAAAGAGCCGACTTAGAAAAGACCGCTACTCTTCTTTAATTATGGCGAACATGAGCGCTAGACATTATGGTATTAAGCAGTCAGTTACTGAATACGATCATTATGGAGGTTTTGCCAACAGAAATGAACCACAAAAAAAGAAAGATGACGGCCCGCTCTACAATGGCCCATCATGGTTTACAGAAAATATAGGCGATATTTATTAATTGTGTGTATAATCATTTACAATACAATTAACAATACCATTGATTGGAGAGCAATATAAATGTCAGATGATCTATACTTAACATGGGGCGATGAACAAGAACGAAGTAAAGCATATGAAAAGGCATCGGACAACGTTAACGCTTACGATGGTGTACAGAAGTCTTTTGCATATGACTATCGAACATTCATTGATGTTGAATCAAATCGCTCTGTAAGACCTTCTTTTTACCGCAGTGACTATACCGCTTTCCGTCCCGGAGAAGCTGTACCTAAACAGCAGAAGCGTATCATCAAGATGTGTATGCAGGCTTATGACAAGGTTGGTATCATCAGAAACGTTATTGACTTAATGGGCGATTTTGCTTCTCAAGGAATTACTTTGGTTCATCCAAATAGAAATGTAGAGAAGTTCTATCGAAAATGGTTTGAAAATGTAAATGGCATTGATCGCTCTGAAAGGTTTTTGAACTATTTGTATAGATGCGGAAATGTTGTAGTAAAAAGGCGCACTGCTCGCATAAATAAAAACAAAGAAGCAGAAATGAAAAGAAGTACCGCTGCCGCCGACATGAAAATAGAAAATGTTCCGGTAGAACGAAGGGTTATACCTTGGAAGTATGACTTCTTGAATCCTATGGCTGTTGATGTAAAAAATAATGGTGGAGAGTTCGCAGGGGATTTAGAATATGTTTTAAAAGTTTCAAAGAACACTATAAATTCCATGATGACCTATCAAGGTAGAAAAGGAGTTAATAAACAGCTCCCTACCGACATAATGAGGAAATTCAAAAACGGTGATAGAGAAATTGAGCTAGATCAAAATAAGCTTTCTGTATTCCATTACAAAAAGGATGACTGGAATCTTTGGGCAAACCCAATGATCTATGCTATTCTTGATGACATTATTATGTTAGAAAAAATGAAGCTCGCTGACTTAGCGGCTCTAGATGGTGCTATTTCAAATGTTCGGTTATGGACTATTGGAGATTTAGATCATAAGATTATTCCTACGAAAGCTGCTATCAATAGACTGCGTGATATTTTGGCTAGTAACGTCGGTGGTGGTACAATGGATTTAGTCTGGGGTCCAGAAATCGACTTCAAGGAAAGCAGTACTCAGGTATACAAATTTTTGGGTGCAGAAAAATACCAACCTGTTTTAACTAGCGTTTATGCTGGGCTTGGAATTCCTCCTACACTCACTGGAGCTGCTGGCGCAACTGGAGGATATACTAATAATTATGTTAGCCTGAAAACACTTATTGAAAGATTAGAATACGGTAGAGAAGTATTAAAAGGATTCTGGGCTCAAGAAATTGCAATGGTACAAAAGGCGATGGGCTTTAGGTTTCCAGCTGAAATGCATTTTGATTCAATCATATTATCTGATGAAGCTGCGCAAAAGCAGTTGTTAATGCAGTTGGCAGACAGAGATATTATATCTCAAGAAACCTTATTAGAACGATTTAGAGAAATGCCGGGAATTGAAAGGATTAGAGTTCGTCGAGAGTCTAGAGAAAGAACTAAAGACTCTTCTGCTCCACGAAAGGCTGGCCCTTTCCATAATCCACAGCATTCAGATGATGTTGCAAAATTAGCTATTACAAAAGATTTGCTTGACAATGAAGAGTATCTAGAAACTCTTGGTTTGCCTCCTGCAGAAAATCAAGCTGAAGTGGAGACAGAGCAGGTCAAAAGGGTGGAAGATAATTCGTCTCCTGAACAAGAAGAGGCATATGATCCAGTCAGTGAAAATCCTGATGGTGGCAGACCTATGCACTCCAGAGATTCTGGGCCAAGAAAACAGAAGCGAGTTCTCCCTAGAAGCGGAGAGGGTGTAGCTAAAACTTTATGGGCCTATGAAGCCCAGAAATCAATTGCGGAATTAGTTATGCCTATGGCTTTAGCTCACTACAATAAGAAAAGTGCTAGAAGCCTTACAAAATCAGAGTTTGATCAGCTGGAGTATCTTAAATTATGTATTCTTACAGGCATGAAACCTTACATGGAAATAGATGCAGATGTTATAAAATCAATTATTGATTCGAGCACAAAACCATCTAAAGATTTCACTCAATCCATTGAAAACTCCGTTGCATCTTTTGTAGATACGCAGAACAGAAAACCAAGTGTTGATGAAATGCGCTATATCTATGCTTCAACGTTTGCAAGTTATAGCTAGTTTTACGGCAAAAAATTAACTATTATATTTTTTTTGTGTATTATGATGTAAGGAGATCTTCATTATGAAAATATATGCACAAGAAATACAAGATGGTCTTGAGCAAGTAATTAAAGAGAACAACACAATTGCGTATTGTTCCGATATTATTTGTCAGGACGATACTTTAAATACTAGCGAAGCATCAGTTGCCGCTGATAAGGCTGTCGCTAGGTCTTTCTTTGAGCTTCATGAATCCAAAGCAGAAAATAAAGATCAAATAGATTTATACTATTTAAGTTCTGTTCTAGTCAGCAGTGGCTGGAATAAGAACGATGATGTATTTGATGCTAAGGAAATGTGGGAAGCTCGTTCCACTCCTGAAGATAAACAGTTCAATTATATGCACAATGAAAAAGATATCATTGGACATATTACTGGTAACTATGTTACGGACTTTAGTGGAAACAAGTTAGATAGCAAGTTGTCTTGGGAAGAAGCCGGATCACCAACAGACTTTAATATTATCTCAACTGGGGTACTATATAAGTCTTGGAGTGACATGGATCTTCGCGAGAGAATGCACAATATAATCGAGGAAATTGAAGAAGGAAAATGGTTTGTCTCGATGGAATGTATGTTCCCAAATTTTGATTATGCTTTAAGAAGTTCTGAAGGCCAAACCAAAATTGTAGCAAGAGAAGACGCTTCGGCATTTTTGACGAAACATCTTCGGGCTTACGGGGGAACAGGAAAGTATGAGGGTTACACAGTAGGTCGTTTATTAAGAAATATATCTTTCTCTGGCAAGGGCTTGGTTTCTAAACCTGCTAATCCTCGAAGTGTCATTTTGAATGACAACCAAAGTTTTAGTGAATTTGAAAGTGAATTAGTTACTGTTTCATCTATAAAGGAGAACAATATGTCCGATGTATTACAGAAACAGTTGGATGACGTGAAAGCTGAACTTAATGAAGCTCGCGCAACCAACGAAACTATGAAGCAGGAAATGGAAGCACAGAAGTCTGAAGCTATTGAAAGTCAGCTTAAAACTTTTGAAGCCGAAATTACTGCTAAGGACGAAGCTATTGCTGAAGTCCAAGCTAAAGCTGATGAAGCTTTGGCAAGAATTGCTGAATTAGAAGAAAATCTTTCTACTAGTGAAGCTGCTAAAGAAGAAGCAATCGCTAAGGTTGCAGAAATCGAAAAAGCCGCCGCTCTTGAAAAGAGAGTTGCTACTTTGACGGAAGCCGGTATTGAGGGCGAAGAACTTGACGAAGCTATCGCTAAGTTTGAAAGTCTTGATGACGAAACTTTTGACTTCGTTGTTGCAAAAATGAAAAGAATGGCAACCATGAAGAAAGAAAATCCTTTTGCAAAAAAGGATAAAGAAAAAGAAGAAAAAGAAGAAGAAGAAAAGGCACAGAAAAAAGTTAAAGCTGACGAAGTTCTTGAAGAAGAAGTTGAAGAAGCAGAAGCAAGTGTCGAAGTTCTTGAAGAAGTAGAAGAAGAAGCTGACCTAGCAATGGCTGAAGCTATTGATGAAGAAGATCCTACAGAGGAACTTCGTTCTACAGCTAGTGAATGGTTTGGATCTCTTCTGAAATCAACTGCGAACCTTAAGTAATTTAACAAGGAGAAATATATAATGGCTCTTAAATCAGATAGAAATGAACTGCAGACCGACATTAGCTTCTTCATGAATGAAGCAGCTACTAGAGGTGGTGTAGTTTCTTTAAGTACTGGTGGTAGTGGTGCTGCTATGGATCAAGGCGCTGCTTTGGTTACCTACACAGCTGCTTCCGGTAAAGCTCCTCTTGGTATTTTGTTGAATGACATGGTTGATCTTGACCTCACACGTCAGCACATCAATCAGCATAAAGATGAAATCCAAAAGGGTGGAAAAGTTACGATCCTTCGCAAGGGTTATGTTGTTACAAGTAGTATTTCTTGTGCAACTGCACCTGTAGCTGGGGAACCTGCTTTTATTACGTTCAGTGGTAATATCGCTAACAGTGGTACAATTACTGACCACAGTGGTACAGCAAACACTCCAATTGGAATTTTCTTGTCTAGCAAAGACGAAGACGATTACGCAAAGATTGAAGTTGATTTGCCCGGTACTCCTGCTCGCGTACGCAATCCTTAAATTTAGCCCTCTAAAGGAGAATAAGATAATGAATATTAAAGAACGTCCTTCTGATGAATTCATCGCATTGCTAAAGCAATCCGGTAGTTCAGATAAAGCAGTGGCTATTGAAGCTCAGCGCGAAATCGCTAAAGCTTTGGAATTGCCACTACGTAAAGGTGTTTTATTCGGTGATGTTGTAACTTCAATTTATGAAGCTATGCCACTTGAGCCGGGTGCCACGCCTGAATTCCCTCTTGACCTTCTTGCTCCGGGTACAGAAAGCGAACATGTCGCTTATACTAATCCGGGTCACGGTCGTATTCCAGAACGTAGCGTCGAAGGCGATTACGTAATGGTTAACACTTACGGCATCACAAGCTCGATTGACTTCTTGCTTAAGTATGCTCGTGAAGCTAACTGGAATGTTGTTGCTCGCGCAATGCAAGTTTTGGAAGCTTCATTTGTAAAGAAAATCAACGACGACGGATGGCACACATTGCTAGCCGCTGCTGTTGATAGAAATATCTTGGTCTATGATGCCGATGCCGCTGCTGGTCAGTTTACAAAGCGTCTTGTATCTTTGATGAAGACTGTAATGCGTCGTAATGGCGGTGGTAATAGTGTTACTGCTAATGGTCGCTTGAGCGACATGTACCTCTCGCCAGAAGCAATCGAAGATATCCGTAACTGGGGTGTCGATCAGCTTGACGAAGTTTCACGCCGTGAAATTTACGTTGCAGGTGACGACGGAGCTTCAATTACTCGTATCTTCGGTGTAAACCTTCACGACCTCTTTGAATTTGGTGACAACCAAGAATATCAAAACTACTTCACTAGCGATCTCGGCGGTTCCCTCCAAGCAGCTGATGTAGAATTGGTAATCGGTTTGGACCAAGCTTCAAACGACAGCTTTGTAATGCCCGTTAGAAAAGAAGTTGAAGTTTATGAAGACGAAGCTCTTCACAGACATCAGCGTCAGGGTTACTACGGTTGGGCTGAGATTGGATTTGGTGTTCTTGACAATAGAAGAGTTCTCGCTGGCTCATTCTAATTAGAACCTGATTCTATAAGAAACCGCTCTATTGTAATGATAGGGCGGTTTTTTTATTTGCTATGACTATTTATTGTGTATACTAATACAGAAGCAGTAGCTTTATTATTAATATAAGGGAAAAATAAAATGGCTTGGACAACAGATTTACTATTATTTGTAAGAACCTTAATTGGTGACTTAGATAGCTCTAAGTATACCGATGCAAGGCTTCAGCAAATTATCGCAGTTGGAGCCTATAATGTTAACGATGCATCTGATTTCGATTACACATACACAGTAGATATCGCAGCAAAAACCATCAGTCCTGATCCTGTTGTAAACAAGGATACAGATTTTACGGTTTTAACCGCTTATAAATCAGCATGTATAATCATAGGCAGTGAAGTTAAAACAGAAGCAGCTAACTCTTTATCTCTAAGGGATGGTCCCTCTGCAATTGATCTTAGGGGAGTTGCTACAACTCTAAATGCTCTCTATAAAGATCTCTGTGAAAAATATGAAGAGCTACTAGATGCATATAAAGCAGGTGCCCGAGTTTATGGTCAAGCAATTCTTGGTCCTTACAGTCCGGGAAGTGCTATCGTTAATTCACAATTCCAATACGGATATAGTCGTTCAGGTACTATATTTGAAAATCAATAAAGGAGATAAAAAATGGCTATTGTACAAAAAATCAAAAATGGCGACGGCCAGCCTAATGGCGGCGAAGGCATCGTTGGCATGGCCGGTGCCAAAGGCTTAAATGCAGCAGAAAAAATAGGAGCAAACGTTAGCTTGACTCCTTTTCCTCCATTGACAGCCAGTCAGTTAGATGAATCTAATAGTGTAATAAATGCAGCGTTGAATCATAAGTTTGATGCCGACAATGTTAACTTTGCGCCAATCGGACTGGGTTTAGCTGGTGGAGAAAATGCCACAGGTGTTGTTGTCAGTGCTATCACTGGAAGAAGTATCGAGGTCGTAGACTATGTTGTTGTTGCAGAAAAAGCTACAACGATTGAGTTCTTAGGAGCCTCAACGCCTCTAGTCAGTGGTGTTCATGTTGCAGCAAATGGTGGTGTATCGGCAAACAGTGTAGACGGATTGTTTGAAACGGCTCAAGGTGTCAATTTACAAATAAGCACTTCTTCAGGCGTTCTAGGTGGACACGTATCATATAGGATTGTATAAATGCCTATTGTAATACCAACTGGAGTATTTAATGTATACAACGAAGCGGTGGAGCTTTTTGAGCGTACCGTTAAGTTAGTATATCCAGAAAAGAAAGAGCAGTGCCCAAACTGCTACTTAGATACTATGGGCACTAGAACTCGTTCTATTAGCGTCTACCGTTCTGGTGGGCCATATCCTTTTACTCGTGGCATGCCTTGTCCTTACTGTAATGGAAAAGGTTACAAAGCTATTGAGGCAGAAGAGAATATTGAAGTTAGAATATACTGGGATGCAAAAAGCTTTAGAGATATTGGTATTCCTATTGATCTACCAGAAGGATCAATACAGGTTATATCTAAGATGACAGATATGCCAAGGCTTGATAAGGCAAAATACTTGATTCCTTTGACCTATGGTAATATTTCAAACTATACAACTATGCAGTTTATTAGATCTGGCGCGGCTTATCCTCAAGGGTTTAAGCAAAATCCAGAAAAATATGCTGTTACATTTTGGACTAGAAATGGGCAATAATAATGGTAGGATTAAGATTAACACAGTCAGCAGTTGAGTTTGAAAAGCTAGTGCTAAATGCTCTGGCTGATGAACTAAATTCTTTTTTTACAAAGCGAGTCCGAAAGGCTATGGACCCGGTACGTCAATCGGTCAGAAAGGCTTTAAGAAAATCTAGCACAATTAGCGAACTTTCAAGTGGTTCAAAACTTAGAGGGGCTCTGGGTATTCCTAAAGGCACAGACATAGTTACTCCAATTATTGAAGCTGTCGCGAATTCTACTATCATTGTTCCAAGACCCATAAAGGTCGCTCAGAAAAGTTTTACTGGTGGATTTTCTATCAATGTTCAGCCGGCGAATTTTTCAAATCTTTTACGTCAAAGCTTTGGATCTATTGACACAAAAAAAGGAGGAAAGCTGCCTGTCCTCGATTGGTTATTGACAAGAGGTTCTTCTGTTATTGTCGCTAATTTTGGTGTCAAATACAAACCGGGAACAGGGAGAAGTGGTCAGGCGACCATGACAAAAGGTACTGCACCATTTAGCATTGACCCAATTCACTCTGGTACAATCGCTAATAATTTTGTAAGTAAAGCTCTACAAGAAGACGCTGACGATATAATTAAAGCTATTATGAGGAGCTTCTAATGCCAGAAGATTACAAATCATTAAAAGGTGTTCTTAACACTCAAGACGTTAGTTTTTCTAACAACCTATTAGAAAACTTTATTGTTTTTTATGATTGGGGTTTTACGAATGCTGGCGCATTCTACAATATAGACATTCCTGAATCTGGACTCTATGGTGGAGACAAGCATAAATTAAGAGCTGTTGATGATCCCAATTATAACAATGGGCAGGTTTGGGAGGCTTATAGAACTAACTGGGTTTGGGAAACGGGAGTAGCAAACACTGAGCAACCCACTAGAATTTCTGGTGTATTTATTGGTGGAACTTTTAGAGCGACCGGAAATATCCAGCAGCCATTCCACATAAATTATCCCGATGGTAGAGTGGTTTTAGACACTGCTATTTCTACAACCTCTGAAGTGAAATTAGAGTATTCACACAAGTGGATCAATGTAATTCCTGCGGAAGGAGTACCTTGGTTTAGAGAGTTACAGCAGGGTTCTATGAGACTTGATAATGACACCTTTACTCAGTTTGGTTCTGGCGACTGGGCACAGCTTGGTCAAACAAGAGTTCAAATGCCCGCAGTTGCGATTGATGTCGTTGGTGGCGCTTCCCTTGCTCCTTTTCAACTTGGCGGTGGACAGAACGTAAATTCAGATGTAATGTTTTATGTCGTTACCGAAAATCATTGGGAATGTACAAACATAATGGATCAGATCGTATCTCAAAACGATAGAGAAATTTGGCTGTTTGACTCTAACAAAATTGCCGTTTCGGGGGTTTATCCATTTGATTATAGAGGTGAGATAAATGAAAATGCGCTACCTAGCGGATTGTATCCTCATCTAGTAGATGATCATAGAAATAAAAGGTGTTATATCAATAATAGTGAAGGACAGGGAGTTACCCAGCTTTCGCCAGACCTATATATTGGTGTTGTTAGATGTTCTACAGAAATTACTAATGCAATCTAGCACTTTTTCTTATTTTTTGTGTATATATTTATAACCAAGCCAGAGATAGATACAATATATACGTATATTTAACAAGGAGTCAATTATGGCTAACAATAGAATATTCTATGCTGTTCAGTCGGTTGCTGTTTGTAAAACCGGATTTCCACCATCTGCAGGGGCCAGCGCAAACGTTGAGTTCATAAAGGGTGTTCAATCTGTCGGTATTACAACCAACTTTACGCTTGAACAGGCGTTTGAATTAGGTCAAGTAGAGATCTACGAAAATTCAGAAGATATAGCTGATGTTGAAGTCACCATTGAAAAGCTAATTGATGGTGAAAAGCTTATTTACCTATCTGCAGTAGGTAATGCTGGTAAGACTAATGTCGTTCAGGCATCTGCTCAACAGTGTGATGTTTACTTAGCTATTTATGCTGATACCAATACCAGCACTAGTGGTGCAACGCCAAGTCAAGTTGTAAACTGTTCTGGTATGTATGTGAGTTCAGTCTCTTATACTTATCCAGTTGACGGTGCTTCAACTGAGTCTGTAACACTTGTTGGTAATGACAAGTTTTGGTCAGACAATACAGCTGGCGTTATTACAAATCCAAAAACTTCTTATGGCAATCCTGCCACAGGAACTACTGGTAGTGATACACCGGCATCCGGTATTCAGAGAAGAAATAATGTTGACGTTGCTGGATCAACGCTACCTTTAGAGGTTACAACTCAAGGTCCTGCGACTAGTAGACACCTCCAAAATATCAGTATTAGTGCTGACTTTGGACGTGAAAACATTTTGGAATTGGGTCGATTTGGGCCTTATTACAAGTATGCTACATTCCCATTTGAAGTTACTTCAGAGTTTGAAGTTGTCGCTACAAGTGGTGATCTAGTAAGCGTATCAGGTAATG
>WLWH01000972.1_pt1 | contig 21025 bp, 16 predicted proteins | sample 6712741 | NCBI WGS metagenome assembly WLWH01 (sample SAMN12718694, study PRJNA515312) | sponge metagenome | isolation source: marine sponge | host: Mycale hentscheli | place: New Zealand: South Island, Marlborough, Capsize Point | collected 2003-05-01
GTGCCGGGTAGATGGTCAACAAGTCGAATGAAATGTTCTTGTCCGTAGGCCTGCTGCCATGCGTCGTCGATATGTTTCTCAGTGACACCGGAGGCTGGCTTTGCGTAAATGGTAGCAAGGATACCGCGATCCATAGGGGCGAGTTGTGGGGTGAAAATAACTTCTGGCTGCGTCGTTGCATGCCGGGCAATGATCTGTTCAATCTCCGGTGTGTGGCGATGACGACCAACGTTATATGGCGAAAGACTCTCATTACACTCGGGATAATGAGCCATGAGCTTTGGATTGCGACCAGCTCCACTTACGCCGCTTTTGGCATCGATAATAATGTCATCGCTCTCAATGAGTCCGGCCTTGATGAGGGGAGCAAGGGGGAGGATGGCTGCTGTGGCGTAGCAGCCTGGGTTGGCGACAAGAGTAGAGCCAGCAATCTGAGATCGAAACAACTCAGGAAGTCCATAGACAGTTTTGCCAAGACGGTCGCTGTCGATGTGGGGTTGCCCATACCACTCTTGGTACGTGGGGGCATTGTCTAGTCGATAGTCTGCACTGAGGTCTACTACTTTGGCTCCTGCATCGAGAAGTGTCGGAACGACTGATGCACTTGCACAATGAGGCAGGCAGCAAAAGACAACATCTGCCCGCTGTGCTATTTCTTCGGGTTTCAGGTCTTCAAGCGGTAGGTCAAGCCGTGCAACCAGACTCGGGTGAACGCTCGAGACAGGTGTATTTCCCTCCTGCCGGCTTGTCACCGCGACGATTTCGACGTTGGGGTGCCGGAGGAGATGTTTTATTGATTCAAGCGCCGTATATCCTGTGGCGCCGAGGATAGCAACTTTAATCACGTCAGTGCTGTGCAAAAGGGGACAGGAATCAAGGAAGTACAGATTGGCTTGAGCCAACGTAACTCTAGCATAACAGAGGAACTCAGACGAAGTCGGTTAACAGCCTAATTCGCTTTTGCCAGAGTGTGAAGCAATCAGTTTGAGGAGCCAGCGAGCGACCGCTATTTTTGTCCCTGCCTGCTGCCCAACCAGTTTGTGGGAGTGGTCATAGACGGTGACCGCAGTTGTTGGGGTGTCTAATGCAGTCAGATCATTCAGCACAATAAGGTCACATTTCTTTGCAGTAATTTTCTTCAGTGCTCTCGCCGGGTCACCATCTGGCTCGAGCGCAAAAGCAACCATCCATTGGGAGGGCTTGGCCTGTCTCGCCAATGTCGCGATAATGTCTCGCGTTGGCTTGAGATCAAGTACAAGGCCACGCTGCCTTGGGAGTTTCCCCTTTTCCCGCTGTTTCGGTTCAAAATCACACGGTGCGGCTGTGGCGATGACGCCATCGACGCGAGGGAGGAGCGTGAGTGACTTCTTGAGCATGTCACCAGTCGTGATAGCCGAGGTCACTCGGGCTTCCGTTGGATACCGGACGCTTACCGGGCCGCTCACGATACTCACGGTGTTGCCTTTTGCAATGGCAGCCGTTGCGAGTGCGGCAGCCATGCGGCCACTTGAGGCATTCGTCAGGAATCGGACATCATCGATGTAGGCGCGAGTGGGGCCGGCTGTGATAAGTATGTGTGCCATTGTTTTTTTATGACTGAACCTGCTACGAAGTGCCAAAGGCGGTCTCGATGGCAGTTGTTATCGTTTCTGGTTCTGCCATGCGGCCAATGCCAGTTTGGCGACATGAGAGCCAGCCTGATGTTGGCTGAATAAAGCTGACACCGTCATCTGTCAGTTGCGAGATGTTCCGTTGGACGGCAGGTTTCTCCCACATGGCTGCATTCATGGCGGGAGCCATGAGTACTGGGCACTTAGCACAAAGAAGAAGTGTTGAGAGAAGGTCATCAGCCAGACCCGATGCTGCCTTTGCCAAGATGTCTGCTGTGGCCGGTGCAACGACGATCAACTCGGCACGCTCTGCCAATTCAATGTGTGCACCTAAGGGGAAACTTCTGGGATCAAAACTACGAGAGGCAACGGGCCTCCCGGTGAGTGCGGCAAAGGTTGCCTCGCCGATAAATTTCCGCGAATTACGAGTCATAACAACCGAAATATTTGCAGAACGCTGAATGAGTGCGCTAGTCATTGCGGCAACTTTGTACGCCGCAATGCCACCACCTACGGCTATGACTATTTCGCGGTCTGCAAGTGGATTCGACACGACATATTCCATCAACAAGAGAAGTGATCAGAACGTCCGATGCTTCAGAGGGTACCTAGCAGGCACATCAACAGCAAAGACTCTGATCAAAAGCTGGCGTCGAAGTCGATTGGTGCTCCCGCTTCAGGTGATTCACCAGTAATTCGGAGGTTCATTGATGTATCGAGGAAAATCTTATCCTGCTTAATTTCCTCGATAACAATCTGCATCTTGTCATTACTGTCAATGTCGACGAGCGGGCGGCCACCAGCATTGAGAGCAACAAGACGTTTCTGGATGAGTGTTGACAGCTTGAAGCGTCCACCAACTTTGTTCACGATTTCTTCTTCACGGAGGTCGTCGATCATATCGAGATTGCTTTCTGTGGGGCTGACGTAACGGTTTGGTTATTTAAACAGAAGCTGTTTCTGTTGAGTCGTTTGAAAAACCAGCTTCGGTGAGTATCTTTTTTATGTTTGCAAGGGCGTCTTCTACTAAATCATTAACGACCCGGTGTCGGTAATGCCCGGACTGACGAAGTTCACGGTGAGCAACTTCTAATCTTCGTTGGATTGCCTCTGGGCTTTCAGTACCACGGCCTCGAAGGCGCTCTTCAAGATGTGCTGGGTCGGAAGGCTCAACAAAGATTGTTACTGCTTGAGGATACCGTTCCAAAATAGAAAGGGTACCCTCGACGTCAATTTCAAGAATAACCCATTTTCCATGGGTGAGGCGAGGTGTGACCTCATCTTCCAGCGTTCCGTACCAATATTCCCGGCCATATACCTGGCAGCACTCAATAAATCGGTCTGCTTTTTTACTGGTTTCAAACTCTTCTGGAGAAAGGAAGTGGTAGTCGACTCCTGGCGTTTCTCCAGTACGCGGCGGCCGTGTTGTCGCAGAAATGCTTGGAATGAGTGCCGAGAAGTCAGTAAGGAGTCGGCGGAGAAGTGTGGACTTCCCGACGCCCGAAGGGCCAGAGAGAACGACGAGTTGACCTTCAGTTTGACTCATCGTAATGTTCTACCCCACTATGAGTAGCCTTGGAAAGTGGCACCTCGGCAATGCGGGTATTTCTTGGGCGAGGCTACTCGATGTTGGCGGCCTGTTCGCGGATTCTTTCCACCTGCGACTTCAAGTCAACGACTGCATGGGCGATGGCAACGTCAACTGATTTTGACCCGATTGTATTGGCCTCGCGGCCAAGTTCCTGAGCCAGGAAGTCGAGACTACGACCAGGTGCGGTGTCATGGAGGAGGCTTCGAAATTGCTCAACATGGCTTTCTAGCCGCACCAATTCTTCTGAAATGTCAGATCGATCGGCAATGAGGGCAACCTCGCGAATCACGTCGTTGTCGTCCAGCCGTGTTTGATGTGTTTCCAGAACTTTTGCAACACGGTCAAGAAGGCGTTGTCGGTGTTCAGCAACAACTTCTGGTACACGTTCACGGATCTGCTGCACAAGATTCCCGATTGCAACGCAGGCTTGTTCGAGATCAGTAACCAGCGCCGCCCCTTCGGACTGTCTCATGGTGTCGAGTTGACTTACGGCTGCTGAAGTTGCAGCGGCAACAACAGGCCATGTCGCTTCAACAGCTGATGCATCCGGAGGAGCATCAAGCAAGACACCGGGGAGTCCCAGAAGCGGATCAATCGTTGGTGGTGTTGTGATCCCGCGTCGATCACAGAAAGATTCCCAGTCATCGAGGTACGCGCCGAGTTGATCTTGGTCAAGCCGACGACCCGTCGGAACAGCCGACCCACTCACTTCGAGTGTTATTTGAAGACTCCCTCGCTTGATGCGTTCGCGGATCAGTCCTTCAAGCCGTGGCTCAAGAAGATGAAAACCTTCTCGCGTGCGGATACTACATTTGAGATGGCGGTGATTGACACTGCGAATCTCAACCCTGCAGGCGACGCCCTGATCATCGGCGAAACCTTCGCCGCATCCAGTCATGCTGCGGGCCATGGTAGTCCTCCAGGTTTACTCAGCCGACTTCTCAGCCGTCGGAGACGGTACAGGCGAAGCGTCAGGTTGTGACTCGTTTGTGGGGTCTAATGTGGCAGAGGAACCTTTTTCATCAGTCGTGGCGCCCGATTCTGATTCGCCGCTATCAGTAGGAGTCTCCGCAGAATCACTGCTTGGCTCCGGAGCTGCCTCCGAAGGCATTGCTTCGGTTGTTCCGAGACCTTCCATTGATTCTGGTGCCGCCGCCCCCAGATTTGTACTGAAAAGTGACTGCTGCGTCCCAAGTACGTTAATTGAGAGAATGCAGAGCAAAATCCAGAATGTAGCAACGCCAATTGTGATCTTTGTGAACAAGTCACCAGCTTTGGTACCGAATGCACTTTGGCCACCCATGCCGCCGAGTGCACCGGCAAGTCCTCCTCCACGTCCGCGTTGGATGAGCACCAGCAGAATGAGAAACACTGACGTGGCAACGAGCATGAATCCAAGAAAAAAGCGAACAAACATGAACATTGCGAATGAATTCTCCAAAACAGTCAAGCGGCCAAAGGTCGGAAACTACCCCGTAATGTATCGTGGGCAGCCATTCTGGGCTATCCCGATGACACGAATTAGCTGGCGTGAGCAAATTGTTCGGCAATTGCCAGAAAGTCCTCAGCTTTGAGGCTCGCCCCTCCGACCAGTGCCCCGTCAATATCGGGCTGTGCCGCCAGAACACCGGCGTTGTCTGGTTTTACGCTGCCGCCATACTGAATTACTACCTGACTGGCAGTTGCTTCATCAGTATGTTCTACGAGCTGCTTTCGGATCAGAGCGTGAACTTCCTGAGCCTGTTCGGGTGTCGCGACCTTTCCAGTACCGATTGCCCAGACAGGTTCGTAGGCAATGATCGCCGTGGCAAGGTCCGCCGCACTGAGACCAGCAAGGGAGCCGGAAATCTGTTCCGTAACAACTGCTGCCGTTCGGCCTTGTTCACGTTCTTCCAGAGTTTCACCTACGCAAATGATCGGCGTGAGGCCCGCAGCGAGAACGGCTTTAGCTTTTGTGTTGACAACACTGTCTGTCTCACCAAAGAGTGTTCGTCGTTCAGAGTGCCCAACTATGCAGAATGTGCAGCCGACGTCGACGAGCATTGCAGGAGCAATCTCGCCTGTATAAGCACCCTTGGGTTGGTCGTGCAGGTTCTGGCCACCAAGAGCAACACCGGACGGGCCCGCCCCATCGGCCAGTTCAAGTGCTTTTGCAACTGGTTCAAGGTAAATTGACGGAGGGCAGAGAATCAGGTTGCAGTCGCCGCAGGAGTGGGCACCAGTCGCCACAGCTTGAGCGAGTGCGACCGCTCCAGCGTGGTCAAGATTCATCTTCCAATTTCCAGCAACAATCCTGTGGCGGGTAGCCATTCTCACTCCTTGGTTGTGGTGCTATCAATGTGATCGGTTGATTCAAGAGTCGCAGTGTAGTGCGAAAATACGATACGCACTAGACGTCGCTGGTATGCACGGGATTGCAAATTTCCTCCGCACCGAAATCAGTGCACTATCCAACCAGACTCGCCCCTGCATAGCTGCCGAGGATGGCAACTCGGGTGCACCGCTTTTCAAGCGACGCGATCGCCCGCCGCACACGAAGATCATCACGGTGACCCTCGAGTTCGACAAAGAAAATGTAGCCTCGTTTTTCGCCTGGTAGGGGAAAGGACTCAATCCAGGTCAGATTGAGCTTTTGCCGCTTTGGTATGGCAAGCGCATCAGCAAGTCCACCTGGACGGTGTTTGATTTCAAACATTAAGGCAGTTTTGTCTCGGCCGGTCCGTTTGGCGTCGGCATGGCCGATAACAGCAAAACGGGTTGTATTCCCAGCGATATCTTCAATGTTTTCAGCCAATATGGATAAGCTGTGATGAACGCCTGCCTGGCGACTTGCTATTGCCGCAGACTTTGACTCACGAGCTGCTTTTTCGGCAGCTGCGCTTGTGCTTGTCACCTCAATCAACTGTGCATCAGGAAGGTGTCTCGCCAACCAGTTCCGGCATTGCGAGAGTGCCTGTGGGCGACTGTAAACCTTCTTCACGTCATGACGTTCGCAGGCCGCAAGAAGATTATGGTGAATGCGTAATGGCACTTCAGCACAGATTTTGACTGACATGCGCGCCAAGTTATCCAATGTGTCAGCAATTCGCCCATCGGTTGAGTTTTCTAGAGGAACAACACCGTAGTGTGAATGACCAGCATGCACCTCCTCAAACGCAGCAGAGATGCTGGATACTGGTACGAATTCAACCGCATTTCCAAAACGATGAAGAGCAGCAAGATGACTGTACGTCCAGGCAGGACCAAGATGAGCTACCCGTAAGTGCTGCTCAATGGCACGAGAACCTGAGATCAGTTCACGAAAGATTGATTTGAGGCTGTCGTCGGCGAGTGGTCCTTCATTCGCCGCCGCTACGCGGTCGAGAACGAGTTCCTCCCGGGATGGATCATATGTCAGTTCACCACTCGCCGATTTGAGGTGGCCGATATCTCGGGCAACATCAGCACGTTGATTCATGAGTGAAACAAGTTCATGATCAATCGTATCGATTCGTTTTCGTAAGGTCGTCAGACCAGGCTTTCTTTTGGAAGTTTTTTTGCGGGTCGCTTTGGTCTTGCGTGATGCCATAATGTTCACTTCTTGAACCAGAAAAATAACAGGGTCGTGTACACACCATACCCCACTGGACAGTCGAGTGAGGCCACTCCTTTGATGGAGATTTCAAGAATCCCGGTTCCGCAAGCGAGCCCGTCAAAATGGCAGTCTCTGGGAGCTGGCAACCACTTGTTCTCAACTCTACCCTCTGAATTCCTTCCGTAAATACGCTGTTTTATTCGATTCCTCGTTTTGGGCGTGCAGAAACAAGTCTTTCGAAGCTATGGCACGGGCTTTGCAATCTTCTATCTGCTGTTAGGGCAGACCGACAAAACCGGTCCGGAGACGTGGTCAGCAACCGCAACTGGCTGACCCCCGGATACGGGAGCAAAGGTGGACGGTCGTTCGACGTACTAGAAAAGCGTGGACATCGAAGGAGGAAGGCAAGACATGGCAACAAAACAAGGCGAAAAAATAATCGGTATCGATCTGGGAACAACGAATTCAGTTGTTGCAGTCATGGAAGGCAAAGAACCAAAGGTTATTGCCAATAAAGAAGGCAACCGCCTCACTCCGAGTGTTGTGGCCTTTAACGATAAAGGCGAAACTCTCGTTGGCGATATCGCACGGCGTCAAGCAGTGACGAACCCAACACGAACAATTTATTCAATTAAGCGATTTATGGGTCGTCGTCACAACGAGGTAGCAAGTGAAGAGAAAATTGTGCCTTACGACGTTGTTGGTGGTCCGGAAGATTACGTCAAGGTAAAAGTCGGTGACAAGGAGTTCACACCGCCAGAAATTTCTGCCACGGTGCTACGTTCTCTCAAAGAGTCAGCAGAAAGCTACCTTGGCCATAAAGTTAATAAGGCCGTCATTACAGTGCCGGCATACTTCAATGACGCACAGCGACAGGCCACCAAAGACGCGGGGCAGATTTCTGGCCTTGAGGTCATGCGAATCATTAATGAACCAACTGCAGCTGCTCTGGCCTACGGCCTTGAGAGTAAGAGCCAGGAAAAGATAGCGGTCTTTGACCTTGGTGGTGGAACGTTTGACGTTTCCGTTCTTGAGGTGGCTGATGGGGTGTTCCGTGTAATCAGTACCAATGGTGACACACACCTTGGTGGTGATGACTTTGATCAGACGCTCATTAATCACGTTGCAGATCAATTCAAAAAAGAGCAGGGCATTGATCTGCGAGACGACACCATGGCACTGCAGCGACTGCAGGAAGCATGTGAAAAAGCGAAGAAAGAATTGAGTTCCGCACAAAGTAGCGACATCAACTTGCCTTTTATAACTGCAGACGCTTCAGGACCAAAGCATCTTCAGATAACGATAACCCGGGCGCAGTTTGAAGAAATGTGCGACGGACTTGTTGAAAGATGTCGAGGCCCCGTTCTACAGGCGCTCAAGGATGCCAAACTTGACCCGAAAGACATCGATGAGGTTGTCCTCGTTGGTGGTTCGACTCGGATTCCAAAGGTCCAGGAACTCGTGAAGAGTGTTTTTGGCAAGGAACCGCACAAGGGTGTGAATCCGGACGAAGTTGTCGCACTTGGTGCAGCGATCCAAGGTGGTGTGTTGGCTGGTGACGTTCAGGACGTGCTTTTGCTTGACGTGACGCCCCTTAGCCTCGGCATCGAGACTGAAGGTGGACTGTTCACCAAACTGGTTGAACGCAACACCACAGTACCAACCGAGCGTAAGCAGGTCTTTAGTACGGCGGCTGACAACCAGACTGCTGTGACGGTCAGTGTTTATCAAGGCGAACGGTCCATGGCGAAAGATAACCGTCTGCTCGGGCAGTTTAATCTGGAAGGGATTCCTGCCGCACCTCGTGGGACTCCACAGGTCGAAGTGAAATTCGATATCGATGCCAACGGTATCCTGTCGGTGAATGCAAAAGATCTTGGATCGAACAAGGAACAGTCCGTTACGATCGAGCAATCAAGCGGTCTCAATGAAGAAGAGATTGAGAAGATGCGTAAGGATGCAGAACTGCATGCTGAAGAGGATAAGCAGAAGCAGCGGTTAGCTGAAGTACGAAATCGTTCCGAGGCTCTGTGCTTTCAGACAGAGAAGCTCATAAAAGAAAACGATGAGAAGTTGTCGGATGCCGATAAGGCTCCACTTGAGGCAGCGATTGCGAAAGCTCGTGAGGCAGCCAAAGGTGAAGATGCTGACGCTGTCCAATCAGCACACGATGCACTTGAACAGGCTTCCCACGCACTTTCGAAAGTATTGTATGAGTCTCAGGCAGCGGATGCAGCCGGAGGTGACCAGGCAGGTGGCGAACCGGCTGGTGCCGCAGCAGCTTCCGACGACACCATTGATGCTGAGTTTGAAGTCAAGCAAGACGACGAGTAAGCCATGGAGCCGGAGGTGCCGAACAGGGCGCCTCCGGTTGGCATGTGCAGGGGATGTGCAATCTGGAAGGGCTATTGAGAGCGTTGCTGCGCGCTAATGCAGTTTGAAAGGAATGGTCTTATGGCATTTCGATTTGATAAATTCACAATTAAGGCTCAGGAAGCCGTTCAGCGGGCAGTCGATCTGGCTGCAGACCGAGGGAATCCCCAGACAACGCCTGTGCATCTGCTCTTCGCACTGCTCGCCGAGCAGGAAGGTATTGTACGTCCTCTGCTTGAAAAGATTGGCGTTGACCGCGGGCATCTCGAACGAATCATTGAAGCAGAGCTTTCGCACCTTCCAAAGGTTGCTGGTGGAGCACAACCGCAGCCCGATCAGGAACTTGTCAAGGTTTTTGAAATTGCAACATCCGAGTCAGGGACAATGAAGGATGATTTTGTCTCGACCGATCACCTTCTGATTGCGCTTTCCAAGGCTCCGTCAAAGGCACAGAATGTACTGAAGCTTGCAGCTGTTACCGAAAAGGACTTGCTGGCGGGTTTGCAGGCGGTGCGTGGTAGTTCACGTGTCACGGATCAGAGTCCAGAAGAGAAATTTCAGGCACTGGAAAAATATGGCATCGATCTCGTGCAGCGAGCCAGTCAAGGGAAATTAGATCCGGTTATTGGTCGAGACTCTGAGATTCGTCGGGTGATTCAGGTGCTGTCTCGCCGAACGAAAAATAATCCTGTTCTGATTGGTGAACCAGGTGTCGGGAAGACGGCAATTGCTGAGGGACTAGCCTTACGGATCGTGCAGTCTGATGTTCCGGAGACGTTGCGAAATCGTCAGGTTATTGCCCTGGATCTCGGTGCGCTCATTGCCGGTACAAAATATCGTGGGGAATTTGAGGACCGTCTGAAAGCAATTCTGCGGGAAGTGGAATCAGCGGCTGGGAACGTGATTCTTTTTATTGATGAACTCCATACTGTGATTGGCGCTGGGGCGGCTGAGGGTGGGTCTGACGCAGCGAATCTGCTCAAGCCTGCACTTGCGCGTGGCGAATTGCGATGTATTGGGGCAACAACTCTCGATGAATACCGCAAGCATATTGAAAAAGATGCAGCGCTTGAGCGGCGGTTCCAGCCGGTGTTTGTGGGTGAGCCTTCTGTCGAAGACACGATAGCGATTTTGAGGGGTCTGAAGCCACGGTATGAAGCGCATCATAAGGGTGTGAAAATTAACGACTCGGCACTTGTGGCTGCGGCAGAGTTGTCCCATCGGTATATTGCCGACCGCTTTCTGCCGGATAAGGCCATTGACTTGATGGACGAGGCGACGAGTCGCATTGCAATGGAGTTGCAAAGTGTTCCGAGTGAAATCGATGAGGTGCAACGACGCCTTGTGCAGCTTGAACTGGCTGGCCGACAACTTTCCGAAGAAACGGAATCACACGCAAAGGATCGTCTTGTGGAGATTGAAGCCGAAGCTGCATCGCTTCGCCAGAAATTAGCGAGTCTTCGTGAACAGTGGGAGGCAGAAAAATCTGGTGTCGGCAGTGCGCAGGAACTCCGTCAAAAGCTAGAGGAAGCCCAGCTCGCTTTTGATCAGGTGAATGTTCAAGTGAATGAGCGGCAGTCGCTTGGTCAGGCGGTGAGCGAGGAGATGTATCAGCAACTCTACGAGCTAGATGTGGCAAAAAAACGTTTGGCATCACGTCTTGAACAGGAAGAGGCTGACAAAGAGGCTGCAGAAAGAGACTCTGATAAAGAGAAGAAGCCAACCAAGCGACTCCTTCGGCGGGCAGTTGGTCCCGAAGAAATTGCAGAGGTCGTGAGTTCATGGACCGGTATTCCAGTGACAAGACTTGTTGAAACCGAGCGGGCAAAACTGCTTGTTCTGGAAGAACGGCTTCATCAGCGTGTGGTTGGTCAGGACGAGGCAGTAGAAGCAGTGAGTAACGCCGTCCGGCGAAGTCGTTCGGGCCTGCAGGATCCAAATCGGCCGATAGGTTCATTCATTTTTCTTGGCCCGACTGGTGTTGGGAAGACAGAATTATGCAAGGCACTAGCCGAGGTGCTTTTTGACGACGAGAACGCCATGGTTCGAATCGACATGAGCGAATATATGGAGAAGCATACTGTTGCGAGGTTAATCGGTGCTCCTCCTGGCTATGTTGGCTACGAAGAAGGTGGGCGTCTGACTGAAGCGGTACGACGCCGCCCGTATTCAGTTGTGTTACTCGATGAAATCGAAAAAGCACATCGTGATGTGTTTAATGTGCTGCTTCAGGTGCTTGATGATGGACGGCTTACTGATAGTCTCGGTCACACCGTCGACTTCACCAATACTCTTGTAGTAATGACGAGCAATGTGGGCAGTCAGATGATTCAGGAGATCACTAAAGAGAAGGGTAGTGACGAAGAGATTCGTGAAGCTGTCCAAGAGTCGCTCGCAACACGTTTTCTTCCGGAATTCCTGAATCGCATTGATGAAACCATTATTTTTCACCCACTTGATGAGCGCCACATTCATCGCATCGTTTCGCTTCAATTAGAGCAGCTTGTCAAGCAGGCTTTTAAAGCTGGCATCACACTGCAGTGCAGCGAGACCGTTGTGGATGAGATCGCTCGTTTAGGCTACGACCCGGTATATGGTGCGAGGCCTCTTAAACGAGTTATCCAGCAGCAGCTACAGAATGAGTTAGCCAAAGAGTTGCTGGGCGGAGTGTTTACGGAGGGTGATTGTGTCACCGTGGACTTTGATCAGGACGAGTTTCTTTTCAGGAAGCCTCCTGCCTGAGTTCAAGGAACCAGGTAGGCAAACCGAAGGCAGCCTGATTCCACTGATTAGGCCTTACCGTCCTCGATGCCAAGACGCACAATCAAGTCCTCACATCCTGGAGTCATTTTGCGAAGTTTTTCTGCAATGACCTGTTTTTCACTGGTCGTCGCCTTCGGCAATTTACCTTCAAACTTTGTTACCTTCTTGCGGCGATGACGTCGGCGTTTGACTTCCTTCATGCGATTGCTGATACCACCCATCAAGATTCTCCTGGAGTTTTCGTGAATTCCTACTGTAAAATAGAAAAGTTCGGTCGTCAAAGGTAGCCACTGTGGCTCGGACGCGAAGCGATGTAGACTTTGTAGCCGACAAGCCGGGATTCCGGTAGATGTGTCACTCGGACGGGTGGCAGAGCGGTTGAATGCACCGGTCTTGAAAACCGGCAGACGTGAAAGCGTCTCGTGGGTTCAAATCCCACCCCGTCCGCCTTATTCAATAGGTTGTTAATCCTGCAAGTAGCATTAGTTTCTTTTCGTAAAAGATTACCTCCTGACTGACCTGTATTCCAGGAGATGTTGTCTGGAAATTTGTCTTTTTCCGTTTTTGTGTTCAGTGCTTACGATGTTCCAACTGAACAGCCGCAGCCCATTTTTCAAATTCTGTTGCCATTTTTTCAACGAGAACTGGTTTGCTGTTGGCAAGATTGTGCTCTTCAAATGGGTCTTGATTCAGGTCGTAGAGTTCCCATTCCAAATCCCCCTTATTTCTATTAGATCGAACGATTTTATAAGGCGTGCTTGTCCATGCCTCCATGCCATTGCAGTGAAACCCAATTGGTGGACGTTTGTAGTTCGTCTCTTGATCGATGATAGGAAGTAAGTTCATGCCGTCGTAAGTACGATCATCCGGTAGTGGCAGTCCTGCTGCCGCCAACGCGGTTGGAAAATAATCGCTTGTTACTGCTGGAAAATCTGTATGCCGAGGTTTCTTAATTCGTGCGGGCCATTCGAGAATTCCAGGGACGCGGAGTCCCCCTTCGTAGCAATCTCGTTTCCACCCGCGATAGGCTCCAGCGGATCCAAGTGCTGTATAAACAAACTTGCCATCTTGAGCGAGTGCTGACCTTGGGCTCTTTTTACCCTTTAGGTTTGGTCCATTGTCGCTCGTGAACCAGACCATTGTGTTGTTGGCAAGATTACACTCTCTCAGGGTCATGCGAAGTCGACCAATCTGACTGTCAATGGCAGTAATATTGCTAAAGTAAATCTGCTCTTGTTCGGTACAGTCACTGTATTGAGCCATAAGATCAGGATTTTTACCGAGTGGCGTATGCACATTATGAAACCAAATAAAAGCAAGAAATGGCTTATTTGATTGCTGTTGCTGCTGAATAAAGGTGATGGCTTTGTTCATGACAATGGCAGCGTCATCACCGTGCAGTGACGGGTCTTGTTGTGCCTCGGAAAGGGGTATGTTTCTACCGTTATGCCAGTAGCAGGCTTTGATGCCACCTTTCCCCAACTTCTTGTATGGGTTAAATGTGCGCAGGACGTTATGGGTTGAAAAACACTCGTGGAAGCCTGCATGCCACGGTGGCATGACATGAGGGCCAGCGGTCTCAGCATCAAATCCACCAACATGCCACTTTCCGAAATGACCAGTGGCGTATCCGTGTTCCGCAAGAACTTCTGCAAGCGTGATTTCGCTTGCTGGGAGATGCCCTTCATCAGCGGCCAGAGGGCCATTGATGTTCATTCTCCAGTTGTTGCGTCCAGTGAGGCACGATGCGCGTGTCGGGCTACATACAGAGGCACCGGCATAGAAGCGATCAAAACATATTCCAGACGACGCCATGTCATCAAGATTGGGTGTCTTCAGAATTGGATGCCCATTGTAGGCAACATCGCCCCAGCCCTGATCGTCACTCATGACGAAGATCATGTTTGGTCGATCATCAGCCCAATTTTTTTCTACAAAAACTACAGCTGTCACGAAGACAGCAAGAAAGGTAACTGTTCGCATAGGAGAAGAGTAATTCAGTCGGTCTCGTCGTAGAACGAATAATCAGAGTGATTGTAAAGTTGTTTTTTGGCTGTTTCCTCAATGTTGTTTGAGTGAAGCCACCTCGATCCGAGTTTTGACGTCCAGAATGGATGGTCTTCTTCGAGGTGAGACGGCAAACTCGCAATAACTGCTTCTAATCGCTGGCGGTCTTGTGCATGTGACGCTTCACCGTCAACACGTTTATAGTTTTGGCCAAAGCGGAAGTTGCTTGTAGAGTAAAATCGCCCGTCTGGCTTTCCGTAGAATGGCGAGACCGCTTCAAGAAGATGGGTTTTGGTCCGAATGACCTGCACCGGCCCTGTATAGGCATAGATCCATTCACGGTGCGTGTTTGTTTTTGCTGTTAAGAAAGGCAAAAGGCTTGTTCCATCGAAAACGGTATGAGCTGGTGGTTTAACTCCAACCATGTCGAGAAGTGTTGGAGCAATATCAGAAAAATCTGTTAACTCATCTGTAAGTCCTCGCTTTTTTATGCCAGGCCCTTGAATGACAAATGGTACGTGGACACCACGCTCTACTCCTCGATCTTTTGCGGTCACCGCTGTTCCATTATCAGCACAAAAAATAAAGTACGTGTTGTCATAGATTCCTAGTTTCTTTGTGCGGGAAACTAATTTACCGACCAGTTTGTCAAGATATTCAATGAGATAAATAAATCTTTGCTGATGCTCTTGTTCGTATTGATTCATGACTTTGAATTTCTCATCACGCTGCATTCCTGCCATATCAGGTTTTTCTTGTTCAATATCCAAGACATCACCATGGTCCGGCGTTGTGGAATACGGGCCATGTGGAATCACCGTCGGCCAATATGCCACGAATGGCTGTTTCTCACGCGTCTTCCGCTCAATAAATTCAAGTAAAAAATCAACTCGCTTGTCGGGACCAAAATCTTTTTTATCAACTGGAACGTAGTGCCCGTTTTGCACCATCGATGGATACCAATATCGTGTGTCTGGCAAAGTAATGTCTTCACGTTGTCCTGTAGTTATCGGATTCGTGCCAAAGTGTGAGGCTATCTTGGCGGGACTTTCCCAGAGGCAGTATTCATCAAAGCCGACAACCTCTTCCCATGCCTCTTTTGCTCCGCAGTGCCATTTGCCCGCAATAGCCGTTGCGTAACCAGCATCGTGAATTAATTTTGCCCAACTCGGTTGAGCCGTGAAAAGCGTTCCGCGGGAATCAAAAGCCCACATGTCATTTCGAAAAACCCCTGTCCTGTTGCCGTAGATTCCAGTCATCAAGCAGGCACGGGACGGTGCACAGATGGCCGGCGCAAAGCACGTGCGAAAACAAACTCCGTTCGTTGCAATTTGATCAATATGTGGTGTGTGTGCTGAGCCAGTTTGCCCGTAGCATGAAAACATATCCGCACTGACGTCGTCTGCCAGAATCAAGATAATATTAGGCGGTTCCGAGCAGGCGATCGAAGGAGCAGTGAACAAAAAAAAGAGAAGACCAAACAGTTTTTTCATTTTTGACTGTGCCCAAGATGGTTGTCGTGATGTCTCTCAGCTATGAACTGTTCTTGGCGTTTAAGAATGGAGTGAACTTTCCTTGCTGCCGTAGGCGGCTAACGTAGTCGTGGTTTTTGTGGTTCGCCGGGATACGATCTAAAATCAATTGCAAGTCTATTGATGGTCCGTTCCAACATATGTTTTTGGCGTCCTGTCACCGCGGGCAAGTTCTCCAAGACGGCGTTTGAGAAAATCATGAGAAATCTGAATCGCTTCGCTACGCGCAGTTTCATCGTAGTTCCAGAATTCTTTGAGTATCTTTTCGCATGCGGGGTAATGAGTGCCATCATCACCGATGTTCTGCCGCAAATCGGCGAGTTGAGCTTTTAACTTTGCGACAAGAATTTTGTTTTCAGGGTCGTCGTAGATATTGACAGTTTCGTTGGGGTCGTTGACGAGGTCATAGAGTTCCCAGCCCGGGGGTGTACGGTAGCCTCCGTCATAATTGCAGCCATAATAAAAGATGAGTTTATGAGTCTTTGTTCGAAGACCGACATGAGCGGGGTTGTCATGATGGGCCATGTGCATCCAATAGCGATAGTATGTTGCTTTCTTCCAGTCGTCTGACTCTTGTCCGGTTTCGAGAAGTGAACGGAAAGAACGTCCTTGGACTGTGGATGGAATGGTAGCACCTGCAAAGTCCAATAAAGTGGGTGCAAAGTCAACGTTTTCAACAAGAGTATCAAACCGCTGTCCAGCCTTAATTCGTTTTGGGTAACGAATTAAGAGTGGCATTCGCTGGGACTGTTCAAGCATCCAGCGTTTGTCCTGATAGTCATGCTCCCCAAGCATGAAGCCTTGATCGGCTGTGTATACGATAATGGTATTTTCAAGTTGGCCAGATGTCTCGAGGTAGTGAAAAAGACGGCCAATGTTGTCATCTATACCCTTTACGCATCGCAGAAATTTTCTGAGGTACGCGTTGTAGGCAAATTTCTTATTTTCATCGTCCGAGTAGTTTTCTGGGTCAAAGTTTGCTGGAAACTCTTCAGGGTACCGTGTTGGCAGGTCGCGGAGGTACGACCTCCGAGGGTTTCTTCCGCCAATCGATGTGCCAATGTGGGGTACTAGTTCATCGTTGTCACCACGGGTAGCAAGCGAGCCATACCCGGGGTTCATTTCCCAGAGAGATTCTGGAGAAGGAATATCAACGTCAGCGAGGTATGACTCATATCGCGGCGCATTGTCGAAGTAGTCGTGTGGTGCCTTGTAATGATGCATCAGGAAAAACGGTTTTGATTGATCGCGTCCATTTTCCAGCCAATCAAGAGACAGATCAGTGATGACATCCGTAACATGCTTGTCCTTGTATTGAATCGTATTTTTGCCCCAAGGCTTTGGTCCACGAATTCGGAATTCAGGATCATGGTATTTGCCTTGTCCCGGCAGGACACAGTAATAGTCAAAGTCCGCCGGCTCATTCTTGAGATGCCATTTCCCAATCATGGCCGTTTCGTAACCTGCTCTTTTCATTTGAATAGGCAGCATTTGCTTGCCGGCCGGGATGCGTCCGCCGAGATCAAAAACACCATTTATGTGGTTGTACTGTCCAGTGATCACGCAGGCCCGTGAAGGGGAACAGATAGAGTTCGTACAAAATGCATTTGAAAACAAGGCGCCTTCATGTGCGATTCGGTCAAGGTTTGGTGTCGGGGCAATTTCGGCGAGTCGGCCTCTGTACGCAGAGATAGCATGGGCGGCATGATCATCGGACATGATGTAGAGAATGTTGGGATCGTCCGCAGCACGCGAAGTTGTTCCAAGGAAAAATAACAAGACGGCAAGAGATCGAAGAAAAACCATGACAGAATGAGACCCTTTATTTTGGAACTGAATGTTCATTGGTTCAGATAATAGCAACTCAAGATGAGCAGAATCTGCGTGCGTTGTCCTGCGAAAAGACCCGTACCTTGCAGTATATCGACAGTTTGTGGTTGCATGATAGTGAACTGGTTTAGGGTACAAAAGAAAATAGGCAACTCTGTATGTTTCGACGAGCGTTTCTGGACTCTGTTTTGGGTGCCTTTGGGACCGTTGTGTTCGTTATCTTGCAGGAGGTTGTGTTACCGGTCTGGGTGCATGCAGAGGAGAAAACTTCAGTTGAGTCGTCGCATCCGAATATTATTTTCATATTGGTAGATGATCTTGGTTGGGCTGATCCGGGGTTTCACGGTGGTGATGCGAAGCTCACGCCGAACATTGATCAACTAGCCCGGCAGGGGATGCAGCTGAGTCAGTTCTGTATGACACCGGTGTGTGCCACATCACGAAGCGCATTGTTAACCGGTCGGTATCCATTCCGCCAATGGATGGACTGGCGGAGTGAGGATTTCGGTAAGCCGGATTACCTCTCACTCCTCGATATACCGTTGGCCACGCTTCCAGATGGGACACCAACCCGACGAATCCATGGGCTCGACCCACAAGAACGAACGCTCGCCGATGCTTTGAAAGAGGCTGGTTACACAACTGCCATGATTGGGAAGTGGCATCTTGGCGAGTGGCTGCCAGAACATCTGCCACTCGCACGAGGGTTTGACCATCAATATGGCCATTACGGCTGGGGAATCGATTACAACTCTCACCTTATCCCGCATAATGCGCCACAGCCACTGTGCGTTTTTGATTGGCATCGTGATCAGCAGCCGGTACTGGAAACGGGCTACTCCACGGATCTGATTGCTGATGAAGCAATTCGACTCATGACAAATCATGCAGATAAAGAAGTTCCGTTTTTTCATTACGTAGCATTTAACGCAATTCATGGGCCGCTTGAGGAGATCCCGCGTCATCGAGATGTCTTCGATAAGCGAAGCGCAGCTATTAAGTGTCTTGATGATGCCATCGGGCGTATGATGAAAGCAGTTGACCAGCTTGGCATCGCAGGCAAGACACTTGTTTTCTTTACGAATGATAATGGTGGACTCACCGAAGAGGTGAATCGACCCTGGCGTGGTACCAAAAATACAACGTTCGAGGGTGGGATTAGGGTTCCTGCTGTTCTTCGATGGCCGGGGGTCATCAGGCCGGCTTCAGTCTGCAATGAACTTATGCACGTCACGGATATCTTTCCAACACTTGTTGCCATTGGGGGAGGGATCTCGGAGCAAGCCTATCTGCTTGATGGGTGGGATATGAGTCCTGTTATTTTTGAGGGAAAGAAAAGCCCACGGACGGAGATTCTCATCGAAGCCACTGGCAGTGTGCGGCTTCCCTCAATACGCAGTGGTCGGTGGAAACTTATTGGTGATGCGCTATTTGATTTACAACGTGATCCCGGTGAACGTGACGATGTGTCGGAGGCTCATCCGGAAATTGTCGTTGAGTTACGCAACAGAATTCTGGCGTTGTCAGCCGAGAGACCTCCGCTTGGAGAACTTTCTGAAGTGATGAATCCTGCTCTTCCGTATGTCTATGGAAAGGCTGAAAACAAATCGGTGTCAGAAAAGATTCGATCCCACGTGGAGCGGTCGCGTCGAGGTCAGCAGCAGAACTGGGAGCCAGGAAAATACCCGTGGCCTGCGCCCCCTCGAAATGGGCAGATTACTTACGAGGGCGATGGCCGTTAGTATTGTGGCTAACGCGACTTCACGGAGCCGATGGTACCCTTTATAAGGCATTTTTTTGTAGCCAAACGGGTTATGTGGCCGTTGATATGGAAAAAGCCGTTAACGTTTCACGCAGCCGTGGAGTTTATTTCCGGTAGAGAGAGTTGTTTCAAGGCACATGGCAGACGACGACTTCGCTGAGCTTCTTGCTTCTGAACAAAATCGACTGCGTCGAGTGATTCGGTCCGTTGTTCTCTGTAGTGCAACAACCGCTGACATTCTTCAACGGGCAAACCTGATTGCCTGGAAGAAACGTAATGATTTTGAAGAAGGTACAAAATTTCGGGAATGGATCAATGTAATCGTTCGTTATGAAATACTTGCTCATCGTCGTGACCAGGCAAGAAAAAAAGAAACCATGTTATCCGAGGAGACTGAGAAACTTCTTTTTCTGGCCAATGATGATCTTGAAGATGATCGAGAAGGGGAGGCACAGGCGCTTAGAGAGTGTGTCGAGACATTGCGAGAACAGGATCGTGCATTGTTAAGAGAACGATATTCGAGTGCGGAAACATTACAAGCATATGCTGAGAAAACAGGTCGGTCTGAGGCAGGGTTACGAGTGACGTTACATCGTCTGAGACAAGCACTCAAAAAATGTGTGAAAGCACGATTGAGTGTGAACCACAAGAGCTAGAAATCCATTTCCAGTGCGGACATGACGGGAAGACAAAATGTCAGAAGATCAAAAGGGCCTAAAAGAGCAAAGGTTTGAAGACCTGGTTATGAGTGCGCTCAATGGGAACGCACAGACAGATGAGGTACATGCTCTGGACAAGTTGTTGATTGAAAGTGAGACGAATAGAAAGAAATTCATTGAGTTTGCAGCGTTTGAGTGCGCCTTGGCAGATGCAGCGAAGGCAGGTCTTTCGTCGGGTGCAGTTGTTCCTGCGACCAATGAGTCAGTGTCTTTGCGGCGACACGAGATAAATAAAAGAGATGGACTGTGGTTTTCCCGAAGTGTGCAGGCACTCATTGCTACGGCGGCGATGGTTGCCGTCACCATAATGCTCGCTCGTGTCCTCACCCAGAAGCAGGGAGGCTCTATTGCAGAAGCCACGCCATTTCCCAATGGGTTCGCAGTTGTTGCCAGTCAGGCAGATGTTGATTGGGAGACTTCGGTAGTGTCGTCGGGCGACGTTCTGCCGCAAGGCGTTCATCGCATCCGGTCGGGGGTCATCCATCTCGAACTTTTCAGTGGCGTTCAGTTGGTGGTCGAAGGGGAAGCAGAATTTGTCATTGAGTCTCCTTTGGTTGTAACGCTCAATCAGGGTGCTGTGCGTGCATACGTCCCTGATGTCGCACATGGTTTTCGCGTTGTGACAGAAGCTGGGAAAATTATTGACTATGGTACAGAGTTCAGTGTTCGGGTGAATGGTAGTACGACCGACGTTACTGTTCTTGATGGTGAGATAGGTCTCGTGCAGAAAGAGCGACCGGAAGTCCGATTCGTTCGTGGGGAGTCACTGCGCGTTCGGAGTACGACAGTGAAGCATGAGGTGCTCGAAGATCCAATTCATGTCATGAGTTCTTTAACTGTATCGCGTGCGGCCCAGCAGAGCTTGGCCGCGCAGGAAGAAAGCTGGGAGAGGGCACTCCAAGAATGGTTGCAAGATCCTCGCCTCGTTGCCTGTTACCGTGGTCCAAGTAAACAGCGCAGTCGCGTGCTTGAAAATCTTGCCAGTGGTGGGACGTCAGCGACACAAGCGATAGTTGTTGGAGCAACACCCTGCGTGAATCGGTGGGGGAGGGACGGTCAGGCATTTGACTACACGCGATTTGGCAGTCGCTCCCGAGTCGCTCTACGAGAAGAGATGGATGACATTTCACTGGTTTGTTGGGTACGAATAAATAGTTTGAACAATCTTTTTAATTCACTTTTCCTGACGGATGGACACGAAGAGGGAGAGCCTCACTGGCAAATTCTCAGAGATGGACGAATCTTTTTTTCAGTGAAGCATCCA
>WLWH01000973.1_pt1 | contig 21011 bp, 32 predicted proteins | sample 6712741 | NCBI WGS metagenome assembly WLWH01 (sample SAMN12718694, study PRJNA515312) | sponge metagenome | isolation source: marine sponge | host: Mycale hentscheli | place: New Zealand: South Island, Marlborough, Capsize Point | collected 2003-05-01
TCATTGCGTCAAACACCGACCTCGTTTGGCACATTAATGCAACTGCTGCTACCTTCATACCCATATCATATAATACTTTAGCGTTCTTTAATCTCATACAGTTCTCATCTGAGTAAGCCTGTCCTGTGCTGATACCTAGTATCTGTGTCTGTACTGCTCCACTAACTCCTACCATACATAAGTCACTATTACTTGCGTTAATGCTCGGACTAATTGCACTAGGTGGGTTTGTCCTTATTGTACTTTTAGTATCTGTACTTGTTGTTACTGTACTATTACTTGTACTGTTTGTTACTATAGGGTCAGCAGCCATTACTGGCACTACAAACACTATCCAAAAACAAGCTACAATGCCAAGTGCAATTACATTATTCCTAAGGCGTGTAGACATTAGTCAGCTACTAAACTCACAAATGCTGGGTCTACTTCATCCGTAGGGTTAGCAGTAAAGTGTGTACACATATCTATGTTTCTAGTATGGGTAGTTGTTTCATCACCATAACTTACATTGCCATCGTCATCATATACAGCTACCTTTCTTGTTTCAGTATGAGGTTTATTCTCATAAGCAATAACCCCTGCTAAATCTGATATAGCATTAATAGCTGTCTTAATTGTTTCGTGTTCACTATACAAAGCTGTAGCGTATGTAGCTATGTTACTAGGCACAGCAGTACCACCTTTGGCTGCTCTTGACCAATACCAATCTATAGCATCGTGTCTACTAGCTACTGCACTTCTAGCTTTTGCTAACATTCCAGCTTTAAGCGTAGCTACATCTCTAGCTGTTGAGGCATATGTACCTACAACCTCTGAGCCACTTGTGTCTACAGTAAAAGAACCATTCCAATAGTATCTGCTATCAGGGGTAACTTCTCTGTATGCCTTAATCCCTAGTGAAGTCAATGTCGCACTATCCCTAAAGATTGTTCTAGGATAAAGCACATCACTAATCTCCATAGATTTAGGTGTTTTAATTATCTGTCCGTTAAAGTACCACATATTCTCTCCTATCGAGCGTTACTATATTTAAAAGGTGTTTCTGCAAAAGCTATGTAGATGTATGTTGAACCGTTATCATTACTTTGCGTATCTGTTCCTCTGAGTTTAAATCCATTAGATAAATAATCTATGCAAGTGTTACCACTAGAGCCACAGTTGTTTGAAGTTGAACCACTACTGTTTGGACTTAGTGCATTACCTCCAGGATTTGTAGGGTCACGAGCTGTATCTCTAATGTACCAATCTTCACTAGCAGAACTTCTCTTGTAAATAATCATCATCGGCTTAAACCCTGTGTACACAAATGTACCATCAGCATTACCATTACCAGTATATGAACCGACCTTAGAGTAGCCATCTACAGAGTGGAAACAATATGCGACGTGAGTATCATTATTAGCACCTACACTAGCTACACCTTGTACTGTAAAAGTAGAAGCATTTGGTGCTGTACTACCAAAATACCATTGACCTACATTGTAACCATCTAGTGCAATATTACTATTTAATACACCTACCATATCAGCACCTGCACTTTGACTTGAAATGTTTTTTACATTGGCATACCAACCACCTGATGTATTTCTGCGTTTAACAATTACTATATCAGGTGCTTTAGACAAACCGTGTCCAATAGTAGAACCATTTGTACCTGTACCAGTATAAGTAACAATACTAAACCCAGCATCTACATTAGCACTAACTGTAGAAGTTATAGAGCCATCAGTATTAGATGAGCCACTACCGTTTGCTTTCCAGTTCCAAGCTACATAAGTATCATTATTTTCATTTGTATGTGCATTATTTCCAGTTGTAAAACCATCAGTATTAAAAGCTGTTAAATATGTACTAGAAGTTGATTCAGCATCAGTTTGGTCGCTTGATATTCTTTTACTACTTCCTCGAACTGCATCAATCCAAACGTGACTTGCTGCTTCATTTCTTCTTTTAAACCAAACTAAATCTGGTTGAAAATTAACACCTGTAATTGCGTGTGTACTATTACCATCACCAGTATAAGCCACAGTATTAAAATGCTCACTAGGTGTAACAGCTACATCTGGTAAGTTAGATGTACATAAAGCTAAGAAGCCTGTAGGTGGTGTGTAGTAGAAGTCACCTATGTCATTACCATCTTGATTGCCTTGTGCTGTCTTGTTACCAGCGAATGAGGAGTCTTGTCCGAAGTTCCAAACACCTATGTTTTCAGCACCACCTAAAGTTGCGTTAGAAAAATAGTATTCATCAGTCAAACTAGAATATGCTGTACCCATACTTGAATTATTTTTATAAAAAGTTAGAGTGTTAGCATCAGCATCCATTGCGACACCAATAATATCTCCTACACTCCAACCACTTCCATACGAACCATCATCAGTATAAGAAGTACCACTAATACTATATTTTTTACCACTTGCTCCAGCGTAATATTTTCCAGTACCATCTGACATACTTGCTGTAGTTGGTGAAATTCCCGGCATACCACCATTTCCTCCTGATACCCATAAGTATTCGGCATACCATTTGCCACTAGAAAAAGCCATTGTGCTTTTAGCAAAACCATTACCACTTCCACCAACTCTTGATTTAATCTGTAAATTACCTTCAGCTAAAGCCTCTGTATCTTCATTTAAAGGATTAAGCGTAGCAAAGTTATTCGTAGGACTATCAACTACTTGGTCTGCATAAGTAATATTATTAACAGTAAAGTTGTTTCCATTTCCAGAGCGGTCCATACCTAAGTCATTACTCATATACCCCTCCTATTGAAATTTATAACGAATAATAACAATACCTGAACCACCAGCACCACCAGAGTTAGCGTTGTTTGGTGCGCCACCACCACCACCACCTGTGTTTGCACCGCCAGCACCACCGGGTTGATTAGTAGCATCAGCTGGTGAACCGCCAGAGTTTCTTGCTGAACCGCCTCCAGTACCATTACCGTGTGTACCACCATCTGTAGAGCCACCACCTCTAGCACCTCCACCACCACCTCCAATACCGCCATCACCAGCACCAGTTGAAGGAGCAAAATGCGCACCACCTCCGCCACCGCCAGAATAGTAATAATTGTTAGTATCAATATTTGATTGAAGTCCAGCACCACCGTCACCGCCTTTGCCAGATTGGACACCGTTAGCACCTGATGCTCCAGCACCTCCTCCTCCAGCACCGGCAAAACCATTAGAACCAGCACCATCACCACCAGCATTTCCTTGTCCTGAAGTGCCAGCAGAACCGCTAGTATTAGCAATACCAGCACCACCACCACCAGAACCACCAGTAGCAGAAGTGGCATCTCCAGCACCACCGTGACCACCACCAGTTGCTGTTATTGTTGTAATTCCAGTACCTGAAATAGAAGAATTGCTTCCTGAAGCATCATAAGCACCACCAGCACCTACAGTAACTGTATATGCAGTTGAACCAGTAAGCTGTACAAAACCTGTTTTGAAGCCACCGCCTCCGCCTCCTCCGCCGAGTTTAGAGCCTCCTCCACCTCCGCCACCTACGACTAAGTATTCAACAAAGCCACCATTACCGGGAGTAAATGTTCCGCTTGAGGTATATGTTTTGTATTTATAATCACCAGTAGTACCTGTTGAATTTCCACCAGTAGCAGAAGATATAACTCCACCACCTGCAAAATTTAAGTAGAATCCATTAGTACCATAAGTGCCTGAATACTCTATAGGCTTCCATTCACCGTATGTACCTGTTTCTCCGAAGTCTGCTGGGGCTTTTGCTGCACCATCTATAAAGTTTACTTCTGCTAGGTAGCCATCTAAGTGATTAGCAGAATTACCTAATCTTCCTAAATAATTAATTGTTGTTGAATTAGGTAAAAGGTCTATATTTTGTGATGGATAAGATTCTGTAGAAAAACTTGTTACTTGCTCACCATTTAAATAAAGTTTTGCTCTATTAGAAGCTGTACTTTGGGTTGTATCTATAGCAAGTAAAATATGATACCAAGCAGAAGAATCACGCAATTTTGCATTAGTTCTTAATTCTATTTTGTTAGCTGACGATTCTTCAACTACAGAAATATAATCTGGCTGAAATCTAATATTAAAATAATTAGAGCCACTTGTTCCAACACCCCATACTCCTCCATCAACTTCATTACTTCTTTTAACCCAGCCACTCCAAGTAAAAGTTTTACGATTACCTGCACTAGCTGGAGTCCAACTTAAAGCAGCAGTATCATCATCATTAAACTTTAGACTCTGGTCTATTTCGTAGTCAGTAGCACCACTAGGTATTGCAGTTGATTGTATTAATGCCATATATTAAGTGTAGATTGCTGAGTTAGTCATATATACGTTAGTACCATCTGAAAAATAAGACAGTAAGTAAGTACCTGCTGTTGATACTGTAGCTAATAAGTTAGCATCAACCTTAGTGTTAGCGTGTGCTGCTACTGTGTGTCCACCTGAGTTGACAAGTAGTATGTTTCCAGACTGTGCGACTATGTTTGTAAAGGTTAGTGTGAAGTTACCTGTTGGAGTACATTTAAAGTTGTTACTAGCAGACATACTAAATGAGCCATCATTGTCTGTAGTCATTGTGCCTACTGCATTACCTGTTACTGTAACTCCGTTTGCAGATGTTTCAAATTTAGTTACATTGTTGTAAAATAATCTTACTAATCCATCTGATACTATATTTATTTTATTTTCTGTACCAGCAGCATTCATTACTTTAACATTATCGCCTCTGAGAAGTAAATCTCCTGTTCCATTATCGTGAATAATACTATTACTACCATCGTGATATATTTCTAGGTCATTACCTGTACCAAACTTTGCCTTAACATTATCAGCGTGTGTAGAGCCACCATCACTAGAAATTACACCAGCAGAACTGATACTCGCTTTCTCTACTCCGTTGGCTTGGAACTTAATATCCTTAGAAGAACCATCAGCGTTTAGTGTTAGATGTTCGTCACTTGATTTTATTGTACTCATACTGACGCTCCTTTAAGTTCATCAGTTGTAGTCATACTATCTACTTGATTTGTAATATCTCTGAGTCTTTGCTTCTCTGTCACAATAGCAGAAGTATCTGAGCCAGCTTCTTGTGCCTTCATAAAGAGAATGTCTTGTGCTTCTAACAGAGGTTTTCTGTCTGCTCTAAGCCTGTCTTTAGTTATGACTTTAGCTTTCGTTATATCTACAGTTATTGGCATTAGAGATTCTCCTTCATATTGTATTTAGCTAAGTCCTCTGCACTTAAATCTGCTGAAGTCTTTTCATCAGAACCAGCAGTATATGTCCAAGCATTTCTAAAAGTTCTGTCAGACAAATCAACTGAGTCAGCTATGATTTCGTACTTAGTTCCAGTAGGTAAATCTTTGTTAGCTATATGTATTAGCTTTTCTTCATCTGTACCTGTTAGCTGTGCTAAAAATTTAGGAGCTGGTGTTAATACTTGAGCCACTCCACCATTTTCATATATTAATCTCATATTAATCTCCAAATACTGTAATCATTATTTGTTGGGCATCATAAACACTTCCGTGCTGATAAATAGTGTTATAACGACAGCTACCTACGGCTGGTGTATAAGATTCATAAGGTTGAACTACTGCTCTCAGTCCACCAGTACCTGTTCCACTCATACCAGTAGAAGAATAGTTAACATTGCCCATATTATTCGAAAAGTTAACTGTGTATTCACCATTTCCGTGGTCAGTAAGAGAACTACAATTATGACTATCTCTAAAAGCTATAGTACCCTCACCATTAAAATTACACCAAGCCTTTGCAGTAAACTGTGACAAGCCTCTGCCATCATCTGTAATTTCTAATCTGTCAGTAAATGTAATTGCGTTACCAGCAGTTCCCGAAGAAGCAGTTCTAAATTTAAAATGAGAAGCACTAGCATCCATTTTTAATTCACAGGCTTTTCCATCCATAATGTATTTGTAATTATTACCTGTGCTGTAATAAGCATTAGAACCTATATATAATCCATCATTTCCAGCAGTTTCAGAAATTAGTGTGCCAGTTTTACCAATATTTATTCCAGTATAACTAGCGTTAATTGCTGAAGGAGTTACACCAATACCTACATTCTCACTTGAGTCAATTGTTATAGCAGTCGCATCACCACTATCCGATATAGATGTCTTGTCAATTCCACTAGCGAGAGTATCGCTGTCTACTGTACCATCAGGCAATCCACCAACAGATAGTCCTGTGACTGTGCCTGAACCATTAATTACTATTGCCATTTGTTACTCCTATGGTAATGTTTGTGCATCTATCATCTCTTGATAGGCTGTCTTTACTGAGTCAGTCCAAGTCGCATTAGCTACTGCCTGTACTCTAGCATCCTCACCGCTAATGTCTGTGTCTGCCCAAGAGCCACTAGCTTTAGTGCTAGGTACTACAACGTGTCTGTGGAATGATGATGACAATACTGCTCCATCTTCTAAGACTCTTGTTGCTGTGCGTACTTGCACTTGCCCCATCTCTAATACTTCAATCTTGTCTACTACTGTTTCTTTTGTTAAAGCCATTGCTTTCTCCTGTTATTAAATGTCCGTTCTAAGAATCCACTTAGAATAATTAAGCTGCTATGTATGAAAAATTAAAATACACTTGAAAATTTGTATCTACATCAGTATGATTAATATATCGAGTTGTTCCATCAGGATTAACACCCCATATAAAAAAATAATTTCCTTCCATTACAAATGCGTTTAAACTTTGAACATCGAGAGTTGAACCGTGATTTCCTAATGCTAAATTTCCCATAGAAAAATCAGTATCATCAGTACCTTGAAATGCTGTAAAAGGTAAAGTTATTCTAAGATTTCCATTTGGAGAAGATTCGCCATTAACTGAAAGACCGCCTTGAACAGTAACAACTCTACCAATTTTAGTATATGCTGCTAAATCAGCTGCACCTTGTAATGTATAAGAACCGCTTGTAGAACAAGTTATAGTAGGACTCCAAGTACCTTCTTCATAATCGTCTAAAGTATTGGCTGCTGTAGCATCAAGTCCACTTCCTAGTTCAATACCATTATTAAAAGATGTCACACCATTACTGTGAATTCTTACTTTTTCTGTACTGTTAGGCTGAAAAGAAATATATTTATCAGCAGTTGTTTTTAGTGTTAAATCATTAGGTGATTGTAATGTTTGCCATATTTGTGTGTAACTAGTTCCATTTGCTTGAAATGCTAAATTTGCACCAGAATTTATCGTTAAAGCACCTGTCATAGTACCACCAGCTAAAGGTAGCTTATTGGTTACATCACTATTAACAGCAAGTGTATCTGTAGAATCAGGTAGTGTAATCGTTCTGTCTGTACTCGTATTTGGAGCAGTTACAGTTAGTACCCCTGTTCCTGAAGCGTGTCCTTGTATTTTTACTTTTGCCATTATGCTATCACCCAAGTTGAACCCGTAGGTACTGTGACTGATACCCCTGAGTTAATTGTTATCGGACCAGCAGTCATAGCGTTGTTGCCACTCGTTATGCTATAGTTAGCTGCTATTGTGTGAGCGTGTTCGTATAAACCATTTGTTGTTACATTACTGCCAGCTGCTGTCCAAGTTAAAACACCTGAACCATTTGTAGTTAATACTTCATTAGCACTACCATCATCATTAGGAAATGTTAATGTATAAGAAGCACCTGCTGAATGAGGTGGAGATTTAAGTTTAATTCCGTGCGAGTTTTCCGCACAGTTTAATTGTATGTAACCATCTGTAACTCCAGATGTTCCTTTAGCTTCTAATGAAGGTACACTACCTGTAGATATTAAGTTTAACTTATCTACTGTAACTGCGTCAGCAGCAATAGTAAGTGCAGTTGCACCTGTTACATCACCTGTGTGAGTAGCGTTAGTTACTTTGGCTGTATTAGCTGTAATAGCATTTGCTTGACTTGTTGTAATTCCTGTCTTAGCTGTATTAGCTGCAACAGCTGCTTCTAAGTTACCTATGTTTGGAATTGCAACTGTGCCTGTAAATGTAGGACTAGCTATTGGTGCCTTTGTTGCAATAGCAGATGTGTTAGTATCTAACTGTGTACCATCTGCTGATATATCTCTACCATCTACAGTCTGACTTCCTGACATAGTAATGTTACCTGTCATTTGTCCACCAGCTAGTGGTAATTTAGTAGTGTCTAATCCTGCTGGTAAGTTTGTAATCTTAACTTTTTTACTTACACCGCTTTGATTAATTAATAATTCATCATTAGCTTGTGGTGAGGTAGTTTCTGCTAAGGCTGATACTTTAGTTGTTGCCATGTTTACTCCGTAATAATATAGTCAGGACTAGCAGCACTAGACGACTCAGTTATAAAATACAAGCCAGTTGATTCTGTTTCTATTTCTTGTTCAGGCGTTAAAGGAGGAACTGGTGTAGCGGTTTCTGACCTTCTTCTAAATAAATAAACAGGTACAAACTTCTTTTGTTTTCTAGTTAACTTATATGCCATTACTCTAACCTGTCTAAAAGTTTTTCACGTCCAATGTTTCTACGTTGTTCTATATCTGCTAACTTATCTGTAAATTGTTCCACTAATGGAGCATAAGAAACATCTACTGGTACAACTTTCTTTCTTGTTGGAAGCTTTCCTTTATATGCTTCTGGCTCTTTAAAACTTGTTTTAGTTTTTTTATGACTATCTTTAGGTGTAGCCATTAATCCTTTTGGCTCAGGTAAAGACGACATCTTAGGTAAATCTTTTGTTTCTTTATGTGCTTTTATTTCTGCACCTGACTCTACTGTAGGTTTAGAATAACTCCTATCCTTTACTGAATCTAAGTTATCTTCTCCATTTAACATTTGGTCCAATATGTCATGTATCTCACTTGTTTCTTCCTCAAAAGAACCTTGCTCGTTATTAAACTGTAGACCATTTTCCTCTAAAAAAGCAGCTAGTTCTTCCGGAGAACCTGTAGGATTTTCAACTTTAAATACTTGTTCAAGAATTTCGTTATAAAGTTTTGCAATCTTTTGCTTTATTTTATCTAGTTCTAAGTCTAAAGCACTATCATCAAATAAATCAGCTATATTCATAATTCTCCTAATTAGCTAAATATAACCCCCTCATGTAGAAGGGGTTACGGTTTAACTAACTATTATCTGTCAGTTACAAAAGCGAAACCTGAAGCGTCACGCATCTCACCAACACCATAGATAGTGTCAGCAGTATACAAGTCACCTAGGTACTCTTGCATGTAAGATGATTGTGAACGTACTCCTAGTTGCTCAACTAGAGCCATTGCGTCTTTGTGTAGAACTAGACCAATGTCATGTACGACTGAACCAGTAGCACACTGAGTAGTACCCAAAGCGTTAGTAACATATACATCAATACCATAAATCATACCGACTTTACCAGTTTTGATTGCATTACCATCACCAATGAATGCTTGCTCAGTATAACGCTGAATGCCTAACATGTCAGTGTACTGACGTGGAGTTAGAACAATTGCACGTCCATCCTGTGGTACGTCAGCTAAGTCTAGCTTTTCTACCATTGCACGGATTGCAGCGTCACCACCAGTTGCTAGTGAAACAGCATTACCAGTACCTGAGCGGTCCCAGTCAGAAAGTACACCAGCATTGTTAAAGACTACTGCCTTGTTCCAACCTGAGTTACCTGCTGTTCCGTTACCACCGTTAAGTGCTGCTGCTTTGTTAAACAAGTCTAGGTCGACCTGTGTACTTAAAGCATAGCCAGCATCTTCTGTGTAGAATCTACGTAGAGAGCTCAATGCTTGAACTTCTGCCATATCTTCAATTAGCACTGAATATTCATAGTGCTTGTCAATGCTTAATGCTGTGTTTGCATGAGTATCGCCTTGAATCTTTACTAGCGAGTTCTCTCCCTTTGAAGTTGCTGAACCACGTACCGGTGTTGGGATGTTGATTGTGTCACCCTTCTTACCTTTGTGGTTGATGCGAGTTACCAAATTAGCTAATACTAAGTTCTTTTGATAACTGGCAATAACTTCGTCACTCCACAACTCTGGAATAAAAGTTGCAGCTGTAGTGACTGTTTGGTTATTAGTACCAATTACACCTGTTGCCATTTATATATCTCCTATATATCTTATTATTTTACCCTCCCCTCTGCGTAAGCCTCGTAGATTTCATCTTCTAAACTCTGATAACGCTTTGGGTCAGTCTGTTTTAAACGTATTAAATCAGCACGCCTGTAAATCTTTTTACCAGCTGTTGACTCACCGGAAGCTCTTGATACTCCTTCACCTGCTTTCATTGCAGTATCTCTTTTAGTCTTTTTGCTTTCATTTACTTCTTTCGTCTTAGAAATCATTTGTCTTTCTTTCCAAGTCGTAAGCAGTTCATTCGCTGCATCAAAGTCATAAGAGTCTGCTTCTTTATACAAGCGTTGTCTTATCTTACTTCCATTTACCCACTCCTGAAATCCTCCGTCAGTGATGACTTCTTGGAAATCTGGATGTGCTTTTTCGAGTTGTTGGGCAGTCAAAGCAGCTTGTTGCTGTTGTGTCTGTTCCGAAAACTCTCTGAACCTAGGATGATTATCTATAATTTGCCTGACTGCTTCCTCAGGATTATCATAAAAATCTGCTGGCTCACTTGTGGTAGTCTGTTGGCTTTGCGAACTTATCTGGGATTGCAAATAAGAATCAGTAAGCTTTCTAAGTTCACCAATCTCTTGCCCTTTCCTACCTAGTTCTTTCTCTAGGTTCTCATAGGCTTCAGCTATTTCCGTTGAGGACTTACCTTGAAATTTCTTAGGAAGCTCAGGTTCCGTTACTTCTGGCTCTTGAGTTACTTCCTCGTTAACTTCATCCTCTACAGCTAATGCTTCTAAAGATTCGTTTACTTGCTCTTCTACTGGTTCTTCATGAACCTCAGGGTCTACAATTTTACTACTCATGCTTCTTACCTCCGTCTTTTAAGATTATGGGGGTTATAAAAATGTTAGAGCTGGTACTAATCCAGTTGTTCTAACGCTAGTTTGGTAGCTTCCTCTAAATTAATAAACATGTTTAGGAAAGATACCTGTCCTCTACGTAAGTGTAGAGTCTTTTCATCTTCAATGTCATAGATTTTTTCAAGTGACTCTGCTAGTTTAGTGTACTCTTCTAACAATACACGCCAGCCATCATGTTGAATCATGTCTAATCGTTGTTCTAATACTTCTCTATCTGTCATCCGTTCATTGCCTTAGACAAATTAAGTATAGTTTCTGAGTTTAGATGTTCTACTTCAGGTACATTACGTGCAGTTTCTGACTGTATACCTTTTATTCTTACCATCTTCTCAGCTAGTTCTAGTTGTTTCTTAGCTAAAGTTTCATTAGATGCTTTATCACCTGCATCTACTTGTAGCTTCTGTGCTTCTGCATATAACTTATTAATGTCTGCTTTAAGTTCCTCTAACTCAAGCATAGACTTCTGCATTTCTATTTGTTTAATCTGTTGTTCCTCAGGGTTAGGTTGCATCATTTGATTGATTGCTTGTACTAACTGTGTCCTGTTAGACAGTGATGAGTTCTCAAATATACTCATTAAGATAACAAAGAATGCAGGAGAACCTTGTGGTGTCATAGATAACAACTGTACCATCTGTGTTGTTTCTAATTCCTTAGCCATAATACCTAGACTACTATAAGGTTTAAACTTAAAGTCTACTGCTGGATATCTTTCGTTATCAAACTGTATACGTCTGTTTAAAGTCTTATTAATCATAGGAATCAAGAATGAATCTTGGAAATTCATTAGTGTTCTCTTCTGACGTTTGATAGATGCTGCTTGGAGCATTGACATACCACTAGCAGTTCCATTCCGAGGATTGGAAAAGTTACTGTTAGCTGTGTCCATAGCACCAGTACCCATCTGAACCATGCGTTCTAGCTCTGCTGCTTCGGTAAATGTCGACTGGGATAGACTACCAAAGTTCAGTGGCATTAGAACGGATTTAGGGTCGCCATTCGTAAGGATTGTCTTACCGGGACGGACATCGAATTTCGTTCCACGTGGTAGACGAGTGGCATCTAAACCCATCATTGGGTGTGTCGTGAGTGCTAAGGCGTCAATACGAGCTCTCAGTTCAGCATCTAAAGCTTTCTGTGGATTATATCCCTTTTCAGCTACACCCCTACCCCAGAACTTCGAGGGTACCCTGTCATTTTGATAGGCAACAAACGGTCTATCATTTAACATGTATGGGTTTTCTGCTGCTCTTAGTACGCAATCATCATTAGCAATTGTAACAACAGCTTCAACTAATTCATCATCATTATAATCAAACTGGTCTACACTGCTTGAGTTACCACTAAGAAATCTTTTAGGAACTAATCCCCAATATTCTACAATCTTTACTTTGTCATCTTCATCAGAGTCATTAAACTCTTCATCAAAGCCAAAGTCTGCTTTGTCATAACTACCTAATGGCATATCATTGTATATACCATCTTTCATACCCTTAGTAATCATATATCTTGGTTTAATTACTATGTGGGCGACACCTAATGCTTCATCTATTGTTGTAGCTGTAGGGTCAATAACAAATTCTTTTGGTGATACTGATTCTAACTTAACACATGTGTATGGTATTTCCTGTGTTCTAGTATTAGTAGTCATGGTTCCCGGTACTGGCTCTTCAATAGCCACCATTTCCATTTTATCCTGTACTAATACCTTACCAATACCTGTACCAAATATGGCACCGTTAAGTAAACACTCTGCAATAGCGTCCTTAACTCCATCTTTTGTTAAATCTTCATGGAGTAAGTTACGTATATACTCTGCGTCTTGCTTGTTTTGGTCAAGGATGTCATCTTCTAGGTCAAACCAACGGTTGCCTCCAAAGATTGCTTCCTCTAATTCTGCTACTGTGGCTTCAATTGCCTGTGATGTGGCTGGAGAAATTAATTTACTCTTCTCTGACTGCCTTGTTTTGTCATCTGTTGCCCAAATACCACGCCATAATCTGTAATATTCGTCCCACTTAGACATATAATTAGTATTCCTGTGGTCCTCCCACTGGTCTACTCTGTCTAACACCCATTCTCTTAACTGACTGTGTGGACTATCTAGGTAATCTTTCTCATCCATAAATTAATATCCTGCTATTGCGTCCATTGGTTCCCATTCGTCTAGTTCTATACTGCCTGCGTAGTCTGCTACACTGACTTGGTCTATATATGCAAGGCTATCCAGTAAATCATCATGGCTAAGAGGGGAAGGAAAGTCCATCATCTGGGAAATAAAATGGTCGTTCCAACTTGCCTTTCTAAATTTTATCTTACCATGCTCTAGTCGTCCTTGCAGCGACCATGTAATTCTATCTATCTTTCTTTTACCGCCATGAGTAACATCTGTTATGTTAACCCATCTACCGTGTGTCCTCATCTCATCTTCGAGATAAGGCATAATTGCGTTCTTTAACGCTCCGGCTTCAATTCCGACAGTAGTTGCTTGACTTTCAATTGCAGCCTGTAGTATTTTAAAAGCAGTTTCTTTAATACCCCATCTACCATGATATATATCCTTTACTAACCATTCGTCATTAACAATCTTAACTACTGATATTGCTGTTTCGTCTAACTTACTTGACTTTAAACCTCTGTCTTTACTTGCTGCTTCAAACCCTGCTGGGTCTACTGCTACTACATAATGACCTATTGTACCTTCCGCAAAGTCTGTTTCATTATCGACATACTTAATCCACTCTTCCTTAAATATTCCTCCTGTAAAGGATTCAAAGGTGGCTTCAAATTCCTGTCTGAATGCTTGAGTAGACATTGTACTCTTTGCAGCAGCGATTTCTTTGGGGTCCAGTAATGGATTATCTGTGGAATTAAATTGAAATGCTTGCCAGTCATTATCTTGTTGTGCTTCTATGTATAGTTTATAAAAATGATTCTTTCCTGCAGGGGTACCAATAAACATAGCACCACCTTTTACATCTGCAAGAGTAGGTCTTAAAATCATTTCCCACACTTCAGGCTTCATACTGGCATATTCATCGAGCACCACGTACTCTAATCCCACGCCCCTCAAAGTATCTGGTCTATCTGAGCCTTTAAGGTATATCTTTCTGTCGTTGACTAAAGTTAACACTGCTGTGTTTTCGTGAGCAGCTTTTATAACATCCTGCCCTAACTCCTTTAGCATACCCCACATAATATCTTTTGATTGTTGGAATGTGGGACCAACGTAAAATACGTCTTTGCTTTTGCTTTGTAGTGCTTTGATTAATAAAACCCAAGCAGCTAACCTTGACTTACCAAATCTTCTACCTGCTGAAACAACTTTAAAACGTGCCGGAGATTTAAATATCTCCATCTGAGCATCGTGGAGAGAAACTTTAATATCAGCCATTAATCGTCTATAGCTTCTATTACTTCACCTTCAAAGGTAGCTTGTTCCTCTGCTTCTTGCTTTTCTATAGCCTTTACGGATTCAACAATAATATTTATTCCTAAATCCTGGTGTTCGTGTTTTATTTCAACAGCTTTATGTGCTGGAACAATTCTATCCATGCACATCTTTAAACAATGTCTATCACCTTTTAAGGCTAACTCAATAACCTTGTCCACAATCTCTGGACCCCTTGCTGATAATACTTCTCTGCTTAAAGCTGTATATTTGTTTACTGAGCCTACGGGTCTGCCAGCTGGATTCAATGATGGCATTCCCTTGTATAAATTAGGATTACCTACTTTCTTCTTTTTTGTTTCCTTTGGCATACCTTTGTCCTGTGTTAAAAAGGGAGGTTCTATACCCCTATTATACCACGCTTTGTTCATAATTGCAACACTTTTCTCAAAAAAGCCACTAATTGTACCTTCGGGTTAGTAAATTGCTAATGTAGGGTCCAAATTCCATCTCATGTGCTATTGAGCCTATATAAACATAATACAGAACCAGTCATGGGTCCCCCCGTGGCTGTGCGTGGCTCAAAATGGCAACTTCTGACCAGTCATGGCTCATCATGGCAACGGGTGTTCATGGTCCAGTGTGGTCAAGTGTGGTGAATTGTGGAATAAAAGAGTCCATGATAGTGGTTATATTAATAACAACAGATGTTATATAAATACTACAATCTTGTTGTTTAAATACTACAACTATGAGATGTAACATAAACACAACACAATGTAATATAAACGCAACTAATGGCAATAACTGTTGATTAAATACAACAAATCACCTGTAAGGCTCAAGGATAGCCTAAATTTAAACGATTAGCTCTAAGCACTAGGTATGGCAGGGTAAAGAAAAATAATGGCTTAAAAACAAAAATCAATTATTATTGGGGTAGTAATGTAATGAGTAGGGTAAAGAACAAAGTACGCCATATCGAAGAATTTGGGACGATTAGAGCATATTGATAATATATGCAATTATTTAATAAAATAATCAAAATAAAGCTTGACATTGAATAAATTATCATTAATATAGGTGTTTCATATAACTATATAAGGTAAATAAATGATAACAATACGTACAAATGATATTACAGACTTTGAAAATGAAGTAGAAGAACTTATCTTTTACTTTGACATTAGGAACCAAGTAGAGTGTTTTACTACTAACCCAATGACTGGACTGCCTACCAAAATAATTGATACTGATTTCGAGTTTGGTACGGATAGAGGAAAAGGTCACACAATACTTGAAGTAATGCAATCACAACAGAAACAAATAGAAGCATTGACAGACATTATAAAACAACTTAAAAAAGACCTTTCTAACATAGGAGATAAATAACATGACAAACCTAAGAAACTACAGTGACAATGAACTGAGCTTGCAAGTATATAATGACGAGCTTTTATATAGACTAAGAAAAGATATTGATTTCTTAATGGCTTTTATAGATGAAACATTTCACTATACAGAAGCACAGAGAAAAATATTAATTGACGACTTAAACCAAGAGGAGAAATAACATGACAAGAAAAGATTATATAAAGTTTGCTGAAACTATTAAAAACAGCATTTATCCATTAGGAGCTAAATTTGATAACAAAACAATATTAAAAATTACAGAGGACTTAATCGAAGTATTCAGAGAGGATAACGAAAGGTTTGACTCTGAAAGATTTAGAGAAGCCTGTAATCATTATTGGGATGGTCAACAGTGGAGAATTAAAACTCCTTAATAATAGATACTAAACAATAAGCCCCTTAATTGGGGCTTTTGTGGTTCTTACCTATTACTAGTAAGAATAAAAATCATTAATTATATAGACCTGTTTACAGGGGTTTTTAATGCTTAAAATCTGTAACACAAGCTCCATATATTAGATTTAAGCGTACTTTATTGATTGAGTAATACCAAGACAAGGGTAAATAATAAAGATTAAAGGAAGGTACCTTCATGACTGCGAGAGCTAAATTGAAAATAAAGTTAATAAAAAGCTTGACAAATAGAAAAAAATCATTAAACTTGTGAGAGTGATATATTTTAATAACTACATAAAGATGAACAATGGATAATACTGGACGTAACTGGACACCCATTAAAGAAGTAAACTTGATAGACTGTGCAGTGGAATATAAAAAGATGCACAATCTATACCTAGATGCTGACTTTGATGATAAAATTGATTTAGCTTTATTCTACAAAGGTAAGGCTAAATATTACAAGGACCTTGTTAACGCAGGGATTGAACATACAGTAAACTTTTAATAAGGAGAACTATAAAATGTATAAAGTAGTAGACCACCACACAGACCAAGGGCATAGAGTAGCTTTAATATTCAAACAGGGCAGGAAGTGGACCCACCTTGTTTATTATGACTACCCTATCAGAGTAAGGAAGGTCCTTAATAACGAGGAGAGGTACTGGAAGCACTTAACAAAGTATGATACCTCTAAGGGCATGAAGTACGCAATTAAGAAGGTAAGAGAAATGGCAAGGGAATACTATGGCTTAGAAAGAAACATTCCCAAGTCATTAAAGAAAGTATATAAATTTTAATAGAGGAGTAAACATAATGCCAAAGTATAATTATACCGTAATGGTAGAAGGACAGAAACAACTGGAAACCACTAGCTTAGATGAAGCAGAACAATTTAAACTTGCAAAGGAACAAGAAGGTGGTTATAATGTAACTATAAAAAGACATTGGTACATGGATGAACTTATAACAGAGGAGAAGTAATGGACATAAATAAAATTATTGAATGGTGGAAAGAAACTGATAATTCACAAGTTGAATTAGAAAATGAACTTGAATTTCATAATATTGATTTATCATTAAATGAATTTTTAAAATTAACAGAGGAGAATAAATAATGGAAAGGAACAGCTTTAAATTTATGAAAGAAGGTTTTGACTGGGAACAGGAACAGGAAAAAGATATGGAAGAGATAGACATGGAAGAAGTCTATATGCAAGTTGATGACTTATGGGATGCGTATAGAGATACAGGTATGCGTCCTAGTGATTTTATAAGTGAGGTAGACTAATGCCAAACCCTAACAATAATATGAACATGTATAACCAAGCATTGCAAATCAATAGAGATTTAAAAAAGAGGATTGACAAAGCTAATGCAATAATTGATGAGCTTATCAAGTCTGATGAAATTGTACATACTAAAGTATTTTTAAATGAGATAAAGGAGATACTAAATGCCAGACATTAATGGAGTAGAAAGAACTTATGCTAACAAAGGTGAGTATGATTGGGAAGGTGGTGAGGTAGATGAGCCACAATTATACAATTATAAAGTAGATGTTAAATGGACAGGGACCATAGCTTCATTTAATATAGTGGCTGAGAGCCAACAGGAAGCTGTTCTAGTAGCTAATAAAAAGTTAGACATGGATAGCAATGGGTTAATACATTTTGATGTGGAGAGGCAATAATGAGAAACGAAACTAAAGTAAAGTATTTAAAAAAAGATAAAGTACAAATAACTATGTCGCTACAAGGATATGCCAATATATGTAAATATTTTAATTCTTTTAATGATGCTATGAATGAAGTTGGTGAGTTAATGGACTTTAGAATGAGCGAGGTTAGAGATATGGACTATTTAAGATACACTCTTATAAATCATTTAGGTCTTGAAAAGATTCAGTCAAGTGGTTATTATAGCGATTTTAAAATACCTGATAATGGAGATAAATAATGAGATGCAAAGCATGTAACAAACAACTAAACGATAATGAGTCTGTTTATAAAGACAATGAAACAGGCGAGTATTTAGATATGTGTAATAATTGTATTCGTAAGAGCTATGCAAGTTTTGACTTGGATAGTGATGATGATAGAAAATATCTTAATACTTTGTTTACAAATTATTAATTATGTGTTATAATATTATTATAGATATATATAAAGTAGTAAAGGTTAATAAGGGTTAAGTAAAGGATAAATAAAAGATATATTAATAGCCATTATGGTGTCGTGGCTATTGATATTTTTTAAACTGACACCAATGAGGATATAATATGGCAGTAGCAATCGGTGAAGCACTATACCCCGCTCTCTTTGAGCCTAAGGTAGATAAATACACACCAACTCCTGGAGTTTACTCGATAGACTTGAAGGTAACTGACGAGGAAAGGGATAGACTGATAGCATCAGGGTTAAAACCTAAACAAAAAGATGCTAATGTGTTTGTGTTTAAACGTAAGCCTATCACAGCTAAGGGCAACCACATGCCTGCACCTACGGTAGTGGATGAGAACAAGCATGGTTGGGATAGTGCAATTAAGATTGGCAATGGCTCACAGGTAAAGGTGGCATACGATACCTATGAGCATCAAGCAACAGATAAGTATGGTCTTGGTAAATCATTGTCAGCAGTACAGGTGTTAGAGTTAGTCGAATATTCAGGGGGCGGTAATGCTCTTGATGAGTTTGATGCTGTAACTAAAGAGGATGTTCCATTCTAATAGACATAGTGTTTATGTCATGGCTACTCTGTAATGGGGTAGCCACTTTAGGGATTTGAACTGGCAATTTAAAGCCTATTCCTAAAGGATTTGCAGGGCAACGAGTATATATATATACACAATTATATACACAAATAATAATTTAACTGGGATGAATTATGGAACAGCAACAAGGCACCTTTGTTCAACACGAACCATGTCCATCATGTGGCAGTAAAGATAACCTAGCAAGGTACTCTACTGGTCAAGGATATTGTTTTGGTTGTGGACATTGGGAAGGACCTAACGGTCAGAGTAAAGCTGAACCAATTATAGAGGATAAGAGTATGCAATTATTTACAGGTAACAGTGGTGCCATTGTAGACAGAGGTATCAATGCAGATGTCGTGAAGAAGTATGGCGTTACCTTACAGTATGGAGAGGATGGTTTAATCAAGAAGCACTGCTATCCTTACCATGATGCTGACAATGGTGAGCATCTAGGTAATAAGGTACGCACTGTTGAGTCTAAAGACTTTCTATATGATGGTAACAGTAAGGATGTAGGATTGTTTGGAGAGAACTTGTTCAAGGGTGGTGGTAAGTACATCACAGTCTGTGAGGGCGAGCTTGATGCAATGAGTGTTCACCAAATGTTTGGTAACAAGTACGCATCAGTCAGTCTACGCACTGGCTCCAAAGGTGCGAAGAATGACATCAAGCGTAGCCTTGAGTACCTAGAGTCCTTTGACTCAGTGGTCCTGTGTTTTGATAACGACAAGGCAGGCAAGGAAGCAGTCAAGAGTGTAGTGGATTTATTCTCACCTAATAAAGTTAAGGTGTGTAAGCTACCTCTCAAGGATGCTAATGAGATGTTATTGGCAGGTAAGATTAGTGACTTCACTAGACAGTGGTGGGATGCCAAGTCTTATAGACCAGATGGCATCATAGCAGGTGAGGACACTTGGGATATATTAACAGAGGAGATTCGTGTTGAGTCTGTTCCTTATCCTTGGCTTGGTCTTAATGACCTAACTTATGGATTTAGAACTAGCGAGTTAGTGACCATTACCAGTGGTGCAGGTATGGGTAAATCTCAGATGGTTAGAGAGTTAGAACATTACTTGCTTAATGCAACAGAAGATAACATAGGTATTTTAGCACTTGAGGAAACTTCAAAAATTACTACGCTTGGAATTATGTCCGTTGAGGCTAACAAACCATTACACCTTAACATGCAAGACATAGAAGATAGTGAACTTAAAGGTTACTGGGATAAGACACTAGGTAAGAAGCGTGTGTTTATGTATGACCACTTCGGTAGTACCAATGAGGATAACTTACTCTCTAAGGTACGCTACCTAGCCAAAGGTTTAGACTGTAAGTGGATTGTATTGGACCACCTGTCTATCGTAGTCAGTGACCAAGAGGTTATGGATGAACGTAAAGCTATTGATAGCATCATGACTAAGCTAAGACAACTCGTACAGGAAACAGGCATAGGCTTATTCCTTGTTTCTCATTTGAGGAGACCCATGGGTAAGGGTCATGAAGAAGGTGGCAAAATAAGCCTCTCAGAGCTTCGTGGGTCAGCAAGTATTGCACAGCTCTCTGACATGGTGATTGGTTTAGAGAGAAATCAACAAGCTGATGACCCTATTGTCCGTAACACAACTATACTTAGAGTCTTAAAGAACAGGTTTAGTGGACTCACTGGTCCTGCATGTGCCTTGCATTATGATAAAGAAACTGGTAGAATGAAGGAAACAGATGCAGTGGGAGAATTTTAATGAAACAAATTATACTAGACATAGAAGCTAATGGTCTTAGACCTGACACTATATGGTGTATAGTTGCAAAGGAGGTAGAGTATGGAACTACTAACACATTTATTGGCGAAGATATTTTTAGCTTTTCTGATTGGGTACGTCTTAATAACATTACTCACATTTGTGGGCATAATATTATTGGATATGATTTACCCGTCTTGGAAAAAATTACGGGATTCAAATGGGAAAAAGCTGTTCAAGATACGCTAGTCATGTCCAGACTTGCCAACCCTAACAGGGAAGCAGGTCATTCACTAGAGTCATGGGGTAACAGGCTTGGCTTTAGCAAGGGCGACCACTCTGAATGGGGTGA
>WLWH01000974.1_pt1 | contig 21000 bp, 24 predicted proteins | sample 6712741 | NCBI WGS metagenome assembly WLWH01 (sample SAMN12718694, study PRJNA515312) | sponge metagenome | isolation source: marine sponge | host: Mycale hentscheli | place: New Zealand: South Island, Marlborough, Capsize Point | collected 2003-05-01
TTGTAAATTCTGCATCGTAATGTACAGAGGCGTATATTTGTGCGTTCGTATTTGCCAGATAAACACTTAAAGGTAATGTATGCACATTGTTAGCAGTATTTGCTTGAAATACCTTGTACACGCCATTTTCTTGATATACAAGAGCCGTATGATTTACATTGTAGTGTTTAGCTTCTATAAACGCTTGTTTTATACCTACAATTTTAGCTCGCTCGCTAAGAATTTGTAGCCAAGAGCCAAATTGAATAATTTTCGGTATAATTGCTTTATCTGCCCGTTTTACGTGTAAAAGTATGAGATAATCGTTCTGCATTTAACTGTCATTTGCCAATTGTTGCAATGTTTTCACAAGATGAATTTCACCTGTAACTAGGTCTTTAGCTGCATTTATAGCATCTTTTGCAAATTGCGATACATTGACTGCGTTTAGCATTTTTGCAGCTTCTGCATTTACGTCTATTAAAATGCCGGTGGGATTTAAAAAACTCCAAGTGATTGTATCTAAATCCGATATTGATTGAGCCTGATTAATTTTTTCTAAAGCCAATTCATACGTTACTGTTTTATTGTGAACTCTAGAATTTACTTTAGTATTACTTTGTAAAGTTGTGATAAACAAGTCTTTAAAGATATAAGCTGCTATTTCTGGTAATATACGCAAAGCCAATTTGCCTAAATCTGTTTGCTGTTTGTAGATAAAAACTGCGTTATTTGCAGTATCTAAATTGCTAATATTCTCAATTAATTGAATAAACTCTGCTCGCTCTGGCGTGTCATGTGCAATCTCTAAAGTATTACCATTCTGGATAGTGATTTTTTTAGCTGCGTTAAAATCAGTTTCTAGTTGTTTGATTTTTTCTAGTTTGTAAGATTTTAAATTGTGAGTAACTTTGTTGTTAACATAGCTGTAGCCCACAATCTCATTAAAAGAAATATCTGTTTCAATTTCAATAGCACCATCAAAAGCAACTTTCATTGCTTGGTAAATCTCATTATTTGAATTTGTTTTGATATATAATTTCATTGTCTAAAGCTCAATAATTGTTACAACAGCATTTGTTATAAATTGTGTTAAAGATACACCTTTAATGTAAATTTGAATTGAATCGCCACTACTCAAACTAATTACTACAGGAGTTATTGACTGTAATAAGTTTTTCTGCGAGTTCACTAAATTGGAAGGGTTGGCAGCTAATGTGACAAACGTGCCAAAAGGTATGCCACTGCTCGCCCTCCTTACTTCTATGTCGCAAGGGTCGTTTGAGGCAGAACCATTATTCCTGAAAGAAATAGTGCCACTAATTTGTAAAATACAATCTTTGCTAACAGTATAAGAGCCACTGGAATATGTAATTGAGCCTTGGGAAGTTTGAGAAGTAGGAGTTTCTACTGCAATGTCCGAGTTATAAGAAATTTCATTCGGCTGAATTCTCGTGCTAAGAATTTTTTGCGATTCATGTGCTGATATAAAAGCATCAAACGCTTGCTTGTTGCGTAAAGCATTTAGGAATTTATTAGTGTTATCTGTCCCTGTTTCTGCTTCTATTTGAGTTACTATTTCTCCAACACCTGCAACGCTTTCTGTGGCTGCCACTTCGTCGCCTGTATTAGTGCCAGAAGTTGCATCTAGTTTAGTTTTGTCGCTAGCTATTAATAAACCAGCAACGCTTGTTGTAGCTGCTGGTATGGTCGCATTGTTACCAGTATCTGAATTTATATCTACTGTAGTGCTTGTTGTTGTGCCTATAGATAAATTAGTACCAGAACCCCCACCTGCTGCTGGCTTAAATATAGCATTTCCTGTGGTTGTATCCTTTGTTAATACATACTCATTATTAGAATTGGCAGCATCTGTTAAATTATCTAAAGCTGTTTGTCTATTTGCAACATCTGTCAAATTGCTAGCTTTTGAGAGTTTGCTTTCAATAGTAGTCCATTCATCTACATTTTTGTAGTATGCTTCTCTTGTAGTCGCTGATAAAGCTTTTGATACAACATTCGGAGCAGATTCAAAAGTGTAGCTTAAAAAATGAAGTTGACCTACTTTGTAAATGATATCACCCTTTTTTAAAGTCAATCCTGTTACAGTAGGATTGCTAAAATTCAGTAAATGAAGCCCGTCTAAAGTATTATTTGTTGTAGCTGTTATAGCATTTAAAGTAGTTTGGTCAGTAACTACGCTAGTTAAAGTGGTGCTTCTATCAATAACAATTCCATTGTTAGTTCCCATCCCGAGCAATGAATTGACAACATAAACAGTCCAACCTGCACCAATATTGATTGGAATAACACCACCGGATACATTTTCTAATAATAAAGTACCACCAGAACCAGTCAAATTAATTACTGCAGGCGTGGAAGTTGAGCCTCTAATTACTTTATATCCACTTCTGCTAAAATTAAAAGTTGCTCCGCCTACATTTACATTGTTCATGTAAAATGTTCCAGCACTATCATCGTTAATGGTTGCATCTGTTTTACCATTGTAAAACTCCATTGACGTATTGCCATTAACTAAATTTAGTGTGCCACTAATTTTAAAGGCATCTGAAATGCTAACCTTTATAGAGTTTTGCGAAGCTGTAAAAGTGTGGTTAATGCTTTGTGTATTAGAACCCAAAATAACTACATTACCGCTATTAGTAACATCAGTAAAACCTTTGCCTACTGTCTCAAAAGGAGTAAACAAGCTTAAACCATTATTATTGTCATCACCAGCAAGCGAATTAACAAAAACTGCTGAATTTGCTTTTAGTGCATTAATAGCAGCAGTCGATACTGGCTTGTCGGCATCGCTTGTATTATCAGCATTAGCAAGTCCTACATCACTGCTAGTTAAATTTAAATCTGCTTTTAAAGTAGTCGATATATCAATTTCTTCAACATCACCAGTGCCAGCACTTGTACGTCCTAAAATGCTTTTAGTAACAATTTGCTGTATTTTTGCAGTAGTAATTGCGTTATTATCTACATCTCCAGTAGCAATAGTATTTTTTGCAGCTAACAATCCTGCATCTGAAATCGTTGATAAAGTTTGTGTTCCTGTATGATTAGCTCTATTCAATAAAGTAGCGTCTGTGCTGTTAGCTGTTGCACCTGTTGCTATATTTGAAAGTTTAGTTTTTTCTGCGTCAGTAAAAGCGTTTGTATTTGCGTTACTTTCGTAAGCGGTTTTAATTTCTGAATCAGTTTGGTCAGCCGTGGCATTTGCTTCTATTCCTGCCAGCTTATCAATATCAGCTTGATTAGTGAATTTTGCAGTGCCTTCGGTAATATCATCAGTTGTGTTAGTAGTCTTATTGAAATAATCGCTTAAATCTATATCAAGGCTTTCTGATTCGTATGTTTTTTCCCAATCAGTATTAGCTAACCCACTTTTTAAAATATAACCAGCACTGCCACTAGTTACCGTGCCATCAGCCGTTGCATTTAAAACATGTACACGTAAACCCTCAAATCTGTCAGCACTTGCAATAGCGTTTCTAGCTGTAATATCTGCTACTACTTTTGAACTCTTGGCGTTTGCAGGTAATTGAGATAAAGGTACTTGTGCATTGCCATCTAAACTTGCATAACCGCTGGCTTGTCCTTTATCTGCAATATCTTGCTTAACAACTAAAAGTGCATTTGCTTCTGGTTTTGTGTAAGTATCAATTTTAGGATATGAAGCATCACCTCGTGCAATATCTGCATTGCCAGTGCCAAAATCTTTATTGTAAGCTGTATTTTTAGCAACGGTAATAAATTTACCTGCAGCATCTGTTTCTACGGTTTGTAAATTGCCTAAAACTGCACCATTTTCTTGTATATTGCCTATCGCTGTGCCTACGTCTTTTTCTGAAATATCACCAAAAGTTGGCTTGTTTTGTATAAAAGCATCACTAGTATTGCTGGTCTCACCCCAATCTGCTTGCACATTTACCTCTGCACCTGTGGCAATAGTAGCTAGCTTCGCTTCTGCTGTTTTTAATTTATCTGTAATTTCTTGCAACGTGTCATAGTTTGCATCATCTACACTTAAAGTAGTTTGTATTGCTTCTATAGCATTTGTTATTTTTTGAAAATCGTCAAAGCTAGCATTGTCAGTCGTTAGTATTGTGTTAATAGCATCTATAGCAGTTTTAACAACTGCGGATTGTGGGGCTTTTATAGTGCTATTGGTTAAGCTGCTATCTAATAAAAAACTTTGTAAAATGGTTAGGTTAGCTTTGTAAGTTAAGCCATTAGAACCACCAATTGCAAATTGGTCTCCTGATACAACGCTTGTACGTGTGTTATTTAGTTCTTGTAGTTTTTTATCAGCCATTTTTATATTGTTTCTTCAAAAAGTGCTTTACCTGCACCATCATTATCTTGATACAAAGCATTTACTAATCCATCGTTATCCTGATATAGCAAGTTTGCAGTATCAATATCTGGTGTTGAATCAGCAGTAGATATACTAGTATTTGTGCTAGTAACTTGTGATGTATCGATAGTGGTAGCAGTAGTAGCCATATTTAATTTAATGATACGTAAACTTGTGCAACTGAACTTGCTTGAGCATTATTTAAATAAACTCTTAACCAGCCATTACCAGCTAATCCTAATTGCCCTAACCCTGCGGATGGTGTAGTAATTTCTATAGCTTGCGATTGCTCCCATGATACTATAATAGGTGCATAATGACTTGCAGTGTAGTTTACAACTGGGTCGTTATTATCTAAAACTGGATACACTCTATCAAATTTAACACTAGCATTATTTAAAGTGCTAGATTCTAAGACTGCAATTTCTATCTGCTTGCTATTAAATCCTGCTTTCATTGGTAGATAAATTACAGGTTCAGTTTGTGTAAGTGTGTGATATTTACTCATAATACTATTATTATAAATTTATTACTTGATTGTGCAAAAAGTTTTTCTTGTAATCATAATCTAGCGTTACATGATTGTTTTTAATGTAGGCTGTTTCTGCTAATAAATTGTTGTAATTAGGCTGTATAATCTCTTGCTCAACTGTATACATTAACTGCTCTAGCTGCTCAACATTTAGAGTTATAGCGATACCATCTTCCAACCATGTGAAAACATTTTCTGGTTTGTTTCGCTTAGTTGCAATATTTAAACTATTAATCTTAGCGTCTAGCAAGGTACGCCACTTACTGTCAAAGCGGTGTGTGATAGTTTTATCATCAATACTTATGCTAATATTTTTGCAATCTTCATAGTAAGCCTCTAGCTCTGCTAATAACTTATTTTTAATAGAATCTTGAGTTGGCTCTGTTTGTTCTTGCAATTCTTCTGAATTAGAAATATATAGCCACTTATATTCATTATACTCGTTATATATATCGCTTGTAAAATGCCAAGATTTTTCTTGCATAGTTTTATACAAAATATCATTAGCATCTTTTTTTGCTTGCTTATATGGCAAAACATAAGCGTAAGTAATTAAACTATCAGCATTTAATCGTATGTAATAATTATAGTCGTTCATTATTTATAAATCTGAATCAATATAAAAATTTATCGTTCTTGAATTATTGAAAATCCATATATCAGATGTTGTACCAAAATTACTTGCATTAGTTACCTTAATATTTGCAGTTTTTGTGTCAATTCTATTTAAATTAAACGGCACTTCTATATTAATTAATTCGCTAGTGTCTGAGCTAGCTATAACTTGCATATTTGTTTGACTTTTAGAAATTGTAGGAGTTGCTCGTTTTTTTGCAAAATAAATAACACCTCGGCTATCGTTAGTTGGGGTGTAAATCATAATAGTCGGAAATTTAGCATTAAGTGTCAATTTTTCCCAAAAATATACACAGTTGTTGTATTCGTCAGTATAACCTTTAGCTTTCCACGCGGTAGCTATGCTAGATTGCTCTAGCTTAATTTTTGTTGCTCTCCATTCATAAGCATTCGGCATTTCTTCGTCAGTCCAGATGACAATAGCTAAATTGTTAGTGTTGGCAGTATCAATATTTACGCCATTAATAGTAAATCTATTCCATGATGTGGCGTTAGCTGTTAAGGCTGTAGTGGTATTTTCTATTGTAAAATTTGTAGCAAATACTAAATCATTTGCAGTTTGCCAAGTGGTAACAGGATAAAAAGGCATATTATCTGCTGTGCCTTGCCAGCTTAATATAGCTGCTCTAAAGTTTTTGGTAACTGAAGCAGAATTGTAGATTTCAAAAGATAAAGATACGTCTTTGTTTAATAAAGTTTCTGTAGTGTCGTTATCATAATACTGTGCAATATATGCTTGCTTATCTGCTTGCTGATGCAACAAACGTATAGCCGCTCTAGCTCCATCTGGGAAATTTACTGGGCTAGTGAATCGTGATACATTTACAACCCCTGTAGTACCTGCTGAATTACCTACTTTAAAACGGTCAAAAGTATAATTTCCATCGTTATTGGTAAAAGTTGTAGCAGAAGTAAAAGAAGTGCCACGCTGTGCAATGATAAAATCTCCATTATCAGCAATGTTATCATTTACTAAGCCATTCGCTAAATCACCACACAACAACCAACTAGCACTAGTTAAAGCATTGCCTACATTATTATCTACAAGTGATTTATAGATAAAACTTGTACTATCTCCTCTTACAATATCGCCTACATAATATGTAGTAGCAGCATTATATTCTGGTATGCCAGATTGGTATAAATAAGCTAAATGATAATCAGTTTCATATTTTAAACCGTTAAAGTCTTTTCTAGGCAATAGCTTTTTACCAGATACTTCGGCAGCACTAACGCCAGTTTCATACCCTGTACTTTGTATAACATCAGGGTCAGTAGAAGTGGTCGTATTAATTGAACCCCATACACCTATATCAGACGGTGAATTTATGCTAAAAATCTTTTTTAATTTTCTCGTAAGTTTAGACATTATCTCTCACTAAAAACTATATTCATGCCTTGACAAATAACATCATCAGCAGAACCATTGTTGGCAATATATATTTCCACAATATCATCTTTTGTAATCTCAAAAATTCCAGATATAGTGGCTTGGTTGTTTTCACCATTGCTAAGAGTTAGTTTTTTTCTCAAAGGTGAAACCTCTGTAGCATTTTTATATAAATACAGTGCGTATGGGTCGCTTCCTGCTTGCGTTTTTTCAAGTGAGAAATTACCTAAAACTTCACATTGTATAGTTCTATTACCGCTGTACTTCCATGAGCCATCTATTCCGTTATATGTGGTTGTTGCAGTTGCACTTTGCAAAGTTTCTCCAACTGTGAATTTGGCTGGATTGTCTGAACCATCTATAATGTAATCAACGTATAAATAATTATTAACACTATCAATGCTTCTAATTTTTGCAGTATTATTGCTAGTCTGCCCTGTAATAATTTGTTGCACTTCAAAAAATTGGGTAGAATTAACCAAGATTCTTTGGCTAAAAAATAAGTTGTTAGAAGATAATATTAAATCGTTGAAATCCACTTTAGTAACTACATTTTGCGTAAGTGCCGTAGTAGCTGTTGTACCGTTTGGGTCAATATAACTTTGAATTAAAGCAGTATTATCTCTGCCTCCTTGGTTGTTTTTAATTGTAAAGTTAGCTAGGTCGTTATAATCTTGCCCTGCTGGATTTAAAATGCCTCCTGTGGTGTTTCCAGTTAAAATAAATGTATTTCCAGATATTGTTCCTGCTTCAGTATTATGACCAATTTCAACTTTCCATGCAAATTCGTTGTTTTTAGGATGTAAAATATTACCAGTGATAATTAAAGCGTTTATACCTGTGGGTATGTAGCCTGTTGCATCATTAGGTTGGTTACTCCAATTATCAGCGCGCAAAGTTATCATATCTGCACCTTGCTGGTTCCAGAGAACAGACTTGTTAGCAGTTGCTTCAAAACTTAAACCATTAGATGCTTTAAGTCCAACATCCCAATTCCTAACAACATTATTATTAAAGTTTGTCGTTCCAAAGCCCTCTATGTAACCAACATCCGAGCCGTTTCCAGCTACCCCACCAAACAACACACAATTTATAACTCTGAAAAACTTTGAACGCCCTTGAAAAGGGTCAACGCTTGGGTCTATTAAATAATCTATGTCTAACGCATCAAATAATTGTCCAGAATCACAAGTTATAAATAAATCACGCAAATATAATGATTGATTCCTTGTAATTAACTTAGAGCCTGAACCCTCAAAAATTAGTTTGCTTGTAAGAATGTCGTTACCTAGCAACGATGAATTAGCCCCATAAGTGATGCTATTTGTGCCTACATTTACAGTTCCAAAAATAATATAAGCAGTGTTATCAGCAAGCGTTATATTGTTTGTAACAGGTGTTGGCAAATCTGATAAAGCATTTACAACTACAACATTTGAACCGCTTTTTAAAGTGGCAACAAATTCCCAATTATTAGTATCAGTAACTGGATTATTTAAATTATTGTTAGTTAATGACTTATAAATAGCAATTCCATCACGCACATAACCATCTTCTTGGTAAGATGTATCGGCATTATATTCTTGCAAGCCATTTTGTAAAATGTAGTTTAAATGGTAATTGTGAATGTAAAATAAAGAGTTAATTTCTTTTAACTCTAAATCATTACTAGAGCTATTTTTAATATTTAATAACCCTTGTTTATACGCATTATTGGCTTGTAACGCTTCTGGGTCATCGCTTAAAACTGGCAAACCTGCTGCATCTGAACCTACAACCTGTAAATCTGTTGCAGTTACATTAGCTGCATATTCTTCTAGCTTTTTTCTTGTAAAAGTTGTCATAATAAAACTATATCATCTATGCTTAGTAATGAACCTGCATTATCCAAATTTCCATCATACAAGCCACCTATTAATATATCATTGTCGTTAGCACCATCATACAAACCAAACAAAGAAGTGTCCGCATCAATTTTTATAATACCTACAATATTTACACCCATCGGACGTGGCAACAAATCTTTACTAGCACCCTTGATAACAATGTCAAATATACTAGATTCGGCAAAATAAACAATATTCATTATACCATAGCTAGCAATTAAAGCACTCTCAAAAAATTGTTGTATAGAATCATCCATACTTTTAAAACTATTGTCGGAGTAATTGCGTATGATTTTTAACTTTAACAAAAATCTAAACTCATCATCACTTAAACTTGTTGCTGAACCACCTGTAGCTCTATTTGTTAAAGCAATTTTAGTACCTGAAATAGGTATTTTTGTGCCTGAACTATCAAGAGGAATATAAAATTTAGTTGTATCTAAAATGGTGTTTGTAATATAGCGTGAAGTGCCAACAATTTTACCAATAATGTCTAATTGATTACCTACAGCCGTGTTAATATCAAAACCATTTTGTATTGCTGCTATAATCTCATTATCAATTAATTTATCAGCAGTAAGTTTAATAGTATCAACTGCCTTAGTTTGACTGGCATATTGAGCTATTAGTAAATCAACATAATATTGTGTAACTTGAGTGGTCATTACAATATAGTAATACTGATATTGTTTACATCAGGGTTAAACCTTTTTTGCGGTGTTGTCGTTGTTAAATACTCGCTATAATCAACGCCATTTGTAGACAATAATAAATCTACAGGCTTACCAGCAGAGCTTTGAGCATCTAAACCATCTACAACTACAGCTATTACATCACTAGAGTATGCACTTTGTGCAATGTCAAAAGTTAGATTATTAGCTATGTAAGTTTTTAAAGCTGTTTCATTAATGCCTGCCGCATCACGTATATTAAATTGCATGTATAAATCTTGCGGCTCCGGTCTGTCAAAATTAGCTATAAAGATAGAGCCTTGTGAAGTTGCAATATTCACACTTTGTGTGCCTTTCATTCCATTGCCACCTATCTTGGCATATATGGCTTGTCCTATATCTGCATCATCACCACCTGAAACAATCACCCATACACTATGGGCTGGTATGCCGTTGGAATCTTGGCTAGATGTTGTATTTTCAAGGACTAGCACGCTCTCTACATTTGTGATATTTCTAAGCGTGCCAATTAAACCTTCAACATATCGCACACTAGTGTTGGCAACTGATTGCGTACGTCTTAATCTAAAAGCTACATCTGATTCTTCATCTGTGCCTAATACAGTAGCATCTAGAGGATTGTTTACACTTACCACGCCTAAAATATTAGTAACCGTTGCTGTTATAGTGTTGGGGGTAGTAATAAGTTTACCAATGTTTACAGCTTCAAAAGTTACAGATTGTGTGCCTGCACCTGTGAACACTGCATCAGATACTAGTATAAATTCATTGCCTGCACCGTCTGCAACTGTATAGCTTCCACCTTGCAAAGTTAAAGCTCTATCTACCTCAATATCTATTAATGTTTGTGTTTTTGTGCCAACTTGTCGCTGTATATTGTTAATAGCATACAAACTATCTTGTTGCGTACCCACTGAATTATCTGGGTCTCTTGAGTTATATAGCTGTAAACTGCGTTCTTGATTGTCTCTAATAATTTGTGCAATGCTATTTAGCCATTGACCATCTTGGGTATCAGAATCAGTATTAATATCAGCACCGTAAATCTCTTTAAAGCCTTTAATAGTAACAACTGCACCGCTCGCATCTGTATAGCTATAGCCATCTAACAAATCTGTTAGAATCTCATCTATAGATTGAATAGTTAATCCATTTGCATTTAATACGCTAGGCAATTTGCACCTCGTTAGCTATAATATCATCATAAATTGTGCTAACAGTATAACTAACTGTTAAAACCCTATTGTCTATTGTATCAAAATCTACATCAATAGTTAATACTCCTGTTACTTGAGCTATCACACGCTTAATATCTGCTATTGCTAGCTGTTTTATTTTTGAGCCTAAAATATTACTCCAATCCACGCCAGCGGTTAAATCAAAATAACAGTCACCACGCCATGATTGCAATTTAGTCTTAATAGATTGAGCGACAGCGTTATTATCACGCTTGAATAATGACTTGCCAAAAGTCCAATCGTTATTAGTATCTAATGCTCTTATTTTCATTATTTAAGCAGTTTATTAATTTCTTCAGTAATAGAGGAAGGGTCTATAACAATACCAGCACCACTAGAGCCACCTTGCCCCTTTAATGTATTTAACACAGTAACCACCTGAGTTAGCAATGTTTTTAATGTTGTTTCTGCATTCTTTAAATCTACTTTATCATCTAAAGTTAAGCTAGTATCTTGATAGTTTAGCTTGGTTCTTGCTGTAGAGTAATCAGGAATTACATTGCTTAAAGATTTTACACCTACTAAAGCTATACCATCGTTTATATTATGTAATCTAGTAGTGTTAGGTAATGTATCTGCTTCTCCAGTTGTAAACCATGTATCTATATCATTATCATTAAATAATACTAGGCAAGTATCACCTGCATTTATAGGTATTTGTAAACCTCCAGAATCACTAACTGGCATGTGCAAAGGGCAATTAACAAGCAAAGGGTGAGTAACTGTATCTGTGTCTTGCTCTACTTTGTAAACTAGCTTAATAGTTGCTGTCATCTGTGCAGCGTTTACTTTCTCAATTATTCCTAGCTTGTGAGAATTAAAATTATAAAAGATAGATTCTTTTAATGATGCTAACACATCATCCATCTTAGCTTTATAAATTAGCTCTTTTTTCATCAGTTTATAGTTACTAAATTGTCTGCAACATCACCGCCATAAAGTTGAAATATGCTCTTAGCATCTCCAGCTACTGTATCCGACAACATCCCTTTGTGCTGTACCGCTGCTACTTTATACTGTCCGTTGAATTGTTTTGCAACGCTAGATTGCACCTCTATAAATTCACCAATATTTATTCTAGGTTCAAAAATAGTCTCTATAGTGACACGCAAGCCATCCAACCGTGGTATGCCTAACAATCCTGTATCTGCATCTATTACACGCACACTAGGTCTTATGCATTCATTATCGCTTAGTATGTTTAATTCTCCTAAGTCTATAAATGCCTTTTTACTAGTATATTCTTGCAGTATGTCGTAAGCATTGCCAGCTATAACATAACCTCGCTGGTTATCACCAATTAAAACTGCTGTTGCAGTGCTTAACTTTGTTTGCCCTGCTTCAACATCTGTTTGTGATGTAAGAGGAGCAACTAAATTATTTACTATCTGCTGTGCAGTAGTAGCAGAATCATAGCTTATATTAACATAAGTCTGTGTAGTGCTTAGAATGCCATCTAGTGCTTCTACTTGAGTGATTAAGTCGTTGCCTTGCCTAAATGTGAATGCCTCTCTAATGCCACCCCTAAAGATTACAGATAGTCCATCATTATAACCAGCTTGCAATATAATAGGTCGTGCAATAAAAGTGTTTTTATTGCTTAAATCTAATCTTGCTTGAAATAGTTGTGCTTGATTATCTCTGGATAAATTATAAATGCGTAAAGTCATGCTATTTAAATCAGCACCTACCCCACGTTGAATATCAAAATCTATAGTTAAACTTTGCGAGCCTTTATTATTGCGTAACTCTAGCCCTGTGTTAGCAGTTAAATTATCTAATAATACTAGTCTGTAATTTCTGCCAAACTTGCCTAACGTCATAATGCAATTTGCCTTTCTGCTTCTATTACTTCATCTGCGGTCAAAATACCTAAAAAATAGTTATTTTGTGCAAAGTTTTCTAATAAAAAAGGGTCTGTGTCGTAATCTGAATAACAAGCAATGCCAAACGGCAGTATATTTTTATACTGTCTAAGAATATTAATAGATTGATTAATCTTAACGCCATTTATTGGAATATCATTATAAATTATATTAGCTTGCCAACTCTCATTCCTATGCAAGTAAAAAAGCTGTAGTGTGAATAGTTCTCCAGTAATTACTTTAACTATATGCTCTTGATTAGCTTCGTTTGTTATTTCTGTTAGCTGCTGCATATCAATTAAATATTTTATTACCACCTTGTCTAAGCAAACTAATATCTTTAGTTTCGCCTTGTGCTTTACCTTTTTGTTTTAACGCTTCGGTTTGGTCTTGTGCAACTTTACTCTTTTTCTTTGCATCAAAAAAAGTAAATTTATTTAATAGTGTGGTGCTAATCTGTTTTAACTTTATCTCAATATCTAAAGCATCGTTACTTTCTGCTACGGCAGTAACTGATAAGCTCATAATTGCAAGGTCTGGAATATCGCCATCTTCTGTCGTTAATGTTACTAGCTCTTTACCTCTCCACATCTTTCTAATCTTGGCAATGGCTACACGCTTTCTAGTTATCTCGTCTGCTGATTCATCACCTACAATCTGTTTACCTAGTGCAATAATATCTTGCCCTTGCTCTATAGCTTTATCTACTGTATTAATAGCACTGTTTACAGCGTTTCTAGCTTGTTGTATGTATTGAGATACACCAGCAGTATATTGTGGTAAATATCCCTCAATAGCTCCTAAGCTACCCTGTACACGCTCTATAAATTGATTGTTAGTTATTTCTGGTGCTTCATATAAATTATCACCCAATAACCCCTTGAGTGTATAAATTACTGGCTTGTTTATTATTTGGTCTGATACATAGCTTAAATCCTCCACCACATGGTCTGTGGTCTCCGATTCATAAGTAACAATATCATCTTGCGGTATATCAAACAAAAAAGAATTACCTGCACTATCTGTAATTTGCCCTATTTTACGCTCTTGTTTTTCAAAAGTCTTGTAATCAAAGCCTCTTACTTTGCTGTAAAAATCTAATACTTGGCTCATCGCACACCTCTATCTAGTTGCTGCACTAAGTTAGGGTAGATGCTAGAAAAATCTTGTGCTACTTGATTAGCGTTATCACTAGTAATATTTACATCTACATTCTGTGTAATATTTTTAGCACCGCTTATATTATTTAATGTGCTTTGTTGTACTGGTGGCTTATCTGTAAAGTATTTATATGCTGCACCACCTGCACCGCCTACAGCTGCACCTACTGCAGCACCCAATGGTCCTAAAAAAGCACCTATACTAGCACCAGTAATAGCACCGCCTATAGCTGCATCTCCAATACTTTCGCTATTAGCAACAACTGCACCCCCTACACCTGCAAGTCCTAGTTTACCTAGTAATCCTTTACCTTTAAACGCTCCACCTGCAGCTTTGCCTAATAAGCCAAATTTACCAATTAAGCCTGTCAAAGTCGTGCCAATAAGCAATAAACCACCTATCAATGCAGTAGCTGAAATATCAAAGCTAGTAAACTCTTTTATTTTATCTAGCAATAAACCTATAACAGAATCACCGCCTCTGGCATATACAGCTAAATCATCTAGCACTAATAATACACCACCTATAGCAGATATAACTGGAGCAAATCGCAAAGCTAGAAGTCCTAATACAGTTAGCAAGCCTTCAAAGCTAAACCTCATGCTAGCTACAAATCCTATAGCATTACTCACAGCACTAGCAAACATGGCAAAGCCTTTACCTATGCCAGCCATAATATCTATTATCTTATCTCCGTTCTCTTCAAACCATTTAAAGCCATCCTCTACTAATTTATTTAAACTAGGAGCTAGTTTGGCTACGGCTTGGTCTTTTAATGCTCCTATGCGTAATTTTAAGCGTGTAATAGAAGTTCCTAGTTGGATAATATTTTGATTCTGTTTATCACTTAGAAAAACATTCTTCCCTAATTCGTTAAACTCTTTGCGTGATAGTCTTAGTATATTTATAAATTGCGGATTAATGCCTAGACTACTAATTAATGTAGAAGCCTTAGCATTATCCATGCCTTGTATGGCTTCTCTTACTTGCTCTAGCACAGCAAACGCATCACCTGTTGGTTGTATACCAAAGCGTATAAAACTTTCTGCCCCTTGTCCTGTTAAGCGTATAGCAGCCAATCTTTGCTCTAAATTGCCAACCTCTTGTGCTGCTTGTTCAGCAGTCATAGATAAATCGCTTAATTGTGCAGCTTGTCCTAATTGTCTTAATTTGCCTATGGCTAGCCCTGTCTGATTAGCTATATTCTGCAAGCCTACACTACTGTCTATTGTACCGCTGGTAAATTTATCTAACGCTGCAACCGCACCACCAAAAGCAGCGGTCATTACAGCTAACCTTTTTGTTAGATTTGTTATATTGCCCTCAAAAGTTTTAACAGGTTTGTTATCTGCTTTAACTCTAAGGCTTACAAATATATCAGCTATTTTCATTATTTAATGCATGTAATGCTTTTTCATATTCGCAACAATACTCATCATAGTGTAACATATCTAATATAGCTTGTGCATCTAGCTTAACTAGATTGCTGTAAGTGTCATATCCTTGTTTACACAGCCTTAGCAATACCAATCTAGGTTCTGATATATTTATGCTTGCTTTAGGTTCTCTAATCCTATTCTTGCTAAAATATCGTTGGATTGTGTAAGGCTTTTCGGAAAAAAAGGCTTTACATTCTGTACTAGCACAGCCCCCATTATCTCTAAGAAATAACCACGCATAGCCTCATCTTCAAAAGTGGCTTGTGTAATCTTGATATTGTTCAAAGTACACCTAGCTGCACATTGCCATAATTGTTCCATAAATGGCTTGTTAGATACCGCTTTAATTAACCCATCTAATAAAAGAGCGTTGATATCTTTAGCGTTTTCTATGCTTTTAACATCAAAGCAAGCCAACGCCCTAGCTTTTAACTCAAAGGCTTCAAGAAAAGGTGCTGCATTTATTACAGCATCTTTGCCCTCTATGTCTATCTTATGCATAAAATTAGCTTATAGTTCTTACAACACTGCTAAAAGTTAAAGTATACACAGCAACAGCAACATCTTTGTTATCGCTTGACTGCATAGTGCTATCAATACCTTTAGTAATTACCCCACCCTCTAAAGTATATGTAATAGTTTTAGAGCCTCCAGTGCCGTCATTTTGTAACTTAGAGCTAGAGCCAGCAATTAAAGTGAATACGCCAGTATTTTGTACGTTTAACAAGTTATTTAGAAATATGTCATCACTAGAGCCAATCATTACTCTGTACGCAATACTAGCTTTTTTACCTGCTGGTAACACTTGATAAATAGTGTTGCCATTTTTGCCAATAGTAACACTTACTTGGTCTTCATCGTATGTTATCTGCTCGTATGCATCATCTGCAAAGTCTGCCAACACACGGTCATTAATTATGCTTGTGTATTGATTATCTGCTATAATTGAATTAATTGCCATCTTACGCCTCCACGTTTACTAAACCTATTACTTTATGGATTGCTCCTGCTGTTTTTAAAGCAATTTGTATGATGGGAGCTTTCCTTGCTTCTCTGTCAACTTGGCTTTGTTGTGCAACTGGTATGTAATACACATAATAGCCTTGTTCAGTAATTAACCTTAAAAAGTCCTCTGGATTGCCAAAAGTAGCACCATTCCAAGAATTACCAACACCGATATAGCCATTTGTTACATACTGGTTAAGCACTCTATTAATAGAATTGACTAATACAGCTATACCTACTTCTGTTTGTGGTACTTTATTATTAGAAGTAGCTAATACATTAAATGTCGCAACTTCTAAATCTAGTTTTAATGCTAGCTCATTGTATACGTCATCAAAATAACCATTAGCACCGCTGGTCAAAGTCTTAGTAATTCTGTTATCTACACTTGGAAGTATATCAACACCTGCATCTATAGCTTGTGTTTTAAGAGTTTCTGTCATGTATACATCAGCATTCACGCCAGTTAAGCTCTTAGCATTCATTGTTAATGTAGTGCCTGTACCAGATAATAAAACACTAAATGCACGGCTTGCATAAGCAGCTTTCAATAGTCTTGCTGAATCTAAGCCAGATAAGCTAGAGATTAATCTAACTTGATTTTTGTTAGCATCTTTAATAGTAGTAGCTATTCCTGAATAGTTGCTAGAGCTTGCTAAATGATGTAAAAATATTTTATCTGTAAATGATACAGCACTTATAGCAGCATCTTCTAAATGTTGTGTGGTTATAAAGCCTACAAACTGTACTAAATTGTTTAATCTAGCAACTGCATCTGTTAATGTTTCACCTGTCGCATCTGTACCTGCAGTGCTTGTGCCAGCGGTAACATTTAATAAACCTGCAATGCTTAAATCTGTACCAGTACCACCTGCTAGTTGTGCTATGGCTATTGTAGAAGCAGCACCAACGGTCTTGGATTCTATAGTAATTGCTGTGCTAGAAGCTGTAACGCTTGCTAGACTGCCTATTTTGCTTTCAATAACACTAGCAACATCTGATAAAGTTACTGCACCTGTAAAGTTTAAACCTGTTAATGGTATGACAGTGCCATCTATGGTTATTTCTATATCTCCATCACTTACAGCTTTTAATGCTGTTAGATTAGTAGATATATCTACACCAACATTGTTACCAGCAGTGGCACTAGTAGCAGTTTGCAAGGGAGCTATTACTAATCTACCAGTACCACTAATAATGTTAGGAGATTGGCTAAAAATTGCATTAGCCATAGAATATGTAACACTTGTAGTGCCGTAATCTGTACCTACACTTAATAAATCAGTATAAATACGGTAAGAATCAACATTGTTAGGCGTTTCATGTGTAAACAACATTAAGCTGTTTATATTGGGAGTAGTTAGCCCTTGTGCTGCTCCACCAACCGTGATAGTTGTATAGTTAGTTATTGATATACTCATTTTTCAATAGTTAAAGTTTGCTTATTAGAGAAATCATCGTAATATTGTACACTATTTATACTACTCCTTGCAGTATAAATAACAACATCTATTACAAATCTATTTAACACATTGCCAGCTTCTACAGCAGATACATTTATCATACTGTTAGGTATCTTAAATATTTTATATCCATTTGCCCTTTGGCTATACTCTGCCACCTGACTATTTAAAGCAGCTATAACATCAAATTGCTTCTCTCTAGCTTCACTATTACCACTCAATAAATTAATGCTAATAGTTTCACTGTAGTATACTGTTATCTCCTCTGTGCCGTCATTTAATACCTTCTTATTATTACCCCTAACAGTAACAGCACCCTGTTGTAATATCACAGTTAGCTTATCAATATTGGTTAGTTTATAGTTTTGATTGTCTATATAAATCTGGTCATCTGTTAATTGCAGATAATTTTTTATAACTTGTGCTAGATTAAGAATCACTTAACACCTCTACACAATGATATTCATAAAAGCCATTTAACATATAATCATATACTCCAAGTATTTTATGCGTAATGCCGTTGTAAATAATTTGTTCACCGTCAGATAATGCTAGATGTGTTGTGGCGTGAATTTGTAACCACTTATAGCTTCGCATATCTAATGGCTTTGCTTGTAGCTCTTGAGCTTTTAATGGTTGTATAACGCCTTTAAATGTTATAGGTTGCTTAACTGTTTGCTTTTCAAAGTTAACTATAGATTCGGTAATTTTTACAAAAGTAATTGACTTGCTCCAATTCGAGAAAGTTACACCTTTAAAAAACGGCATACTCATTTGGCAATACTAAAAGTTACAGCTTGTCGCAATTCTGCCTTGTTAATCAATGGCGTATTTTTGCCACCTTTAGCAGCAATAGTGGCTGGTGAGTTAGGTTTCCATTGTCCAAAACCTTTAGTATCAAAAGCCTCTTGTATAACACCCAATCCAGCAGCTCCAATAGCTTTAGCTACTATATCTATGCCTTTAGGATTCGTTAGATTGTTTTTAATAGCTATAGCTGCATTACCTGCTATGTCTTTAGATTTTACTTTTAATGGCATTCTAAAAATTGACCGCTGCGGTATGTTTTCACTAAAAGAGCCCAATTCATGTTTAGCTGCTATTGCTACATTGCTTTCTTTGTCATCTCTAGCATCTTCACTTTGAAAGACACCTAATAATGCTGGTTTCTGGTTAGATAAAAATTTATCTAGTTGCTGTAAGCCTGATACATCTATTTTAATGCTAAAAGTTGCTGCCACGTCTACCCGTTATCCCTACCTTATTTATCAAAGGTCTTATCAGTGTAATATAATCTATGCCGTACTGTGTTTTTGCATAAATGCCATAAATAGGACTTTCTGTTATCCAGTTTGGTATAGCATAGCTAGCAGATACACTACCAATACTTTTAGATTGCTCAGTAAATGTTGGAGTAGATTCTGCACCGCCCTCATTTAACATACAAGCTAACTTATGTGCAGATAATAGTAAATAAACCTCTTGCAATAAGTTATCATCTGTAAACAATGATTCATTGATTGTTAAGCAAGCAGAAGCATAAGCAGTTGTTATGTCATCGTCAGATACATAATTATTCTTATTAATATCAAGGTTTACTTGCCAGTCTGTATTATTAATATCTGGCTGTGTATTATAGTTGTTAGTTAATGCAGTGTAAAACTGATTGCTATAATAAACTATATTACCAATAGCATACGTGATAGAGCTATCCCATATTGGCAAATAAACAAAACCACGGCTAAACCTAGTTTTAAAATCACTAGGCGTTAGTGCTGTTAATACTGCATTATTGCAGGTCATTATTTTTTCTTACTTTTTTTAGCTTTGGTAGTTACCCCTACCTCTGGCTTTACAATCTCAAACTCTTTGTAAGATTCTACAATAGATTTATATTTATCATCTATATCAGCAGTTTGCTGTGGCTTAATAAGAATATCACCAATCATATATTGCCTTTCGCCTTTATTAAATACTTTCATAATATTTTTATAATAAACATAAAAAAGGGAGGACTAAGCCTCCCTGATATTATACTAAATTTAAGCAGTATGTGTAAAGTACATTAATTCGCTTGGTCTTAGTGAGTAAACACCTGATACTTGAGCCATTGCAATGGCTTTATAATCAAAGTTGTTACCTGTGCCGTACCCAAAAGAAGTGTAAGGTATAGGCATTTCACAAATTAAAGAATCTGCACTGTTGTTATACAATACATATCTGTTTTTACTAGCCAAGTCTTGAGCTTTGTTTGCATAGAATAATTGCTTCACTGTAACTTGCGTGCCAAAAGCAGCAGTAAACATTTGCTGTAAAATGTTTAGTCTAGTTACGTTGTTGTTAAAAGAGCTAGTGCTTGTTGCTAACTTAGCAGCATCAGCAGTAGGTATTATTAACGTGTTGGGAGCAACTGTATTGTTAGTGTTAGCTCTGTATGCTTCAATCATGCCTTTCACAGCAGTTTTAAAATCATCATCGCCTAAATCACCTATAAATCCACTTAATGTAGTAGTGTCTTCTGTAATTGAAGTAGATAAACCTTCACCACCTTTAGTTAAGTTTAAAAGCCCTCTAGCACTTCTAGCTTCATCTGCTGTGTTAATAGCAGCAGTTTCACCTTTCAACAATGATTCTTGTAAAGCTAAATCAAAGGCTTTTTTGCTCGCTAATTCTTTCTCTCTAATCAAGTCTACGCTAGAGCCGTAACCTAATGCAGCAGCTTGCTTAACATCGTACAGGTTGTAGTTTAAAGATTCAGTGTAAGGGTGTAAATGCATAGTCATTTGTGCATCTTTATAAGTAGCACTTACTTTACTCTCTACACCACGTCTAGCAAACAAAGAATTATTGCCTTTTTCTTGTCTAAACTTTCTGATTACTACATCTAAGTATGCACCAAACCCATAACTCATCGGTATGAAGTCGGCAGGGTTAACAGTGTAATACTTAGTTTGTATGACTTCTTGCTTAATAGCTGTTAAGTTATCAAACTCAAAGTTACTAGCATTAGCCACCATGCTGTTAGTTGCCATACCTTGTAGTTTTTTCTCAATCCCTCCAGTAGTAGATACTACGTTAGAAGCACCGCCACTATTTACAATAGCAGATAAATTTCTTAATTCCATAATCTATAACCTCTTAATTATTGTTTAATTTGTACTAAAATTAGGTCGCCATCTGCACTAGCAGCAGTTAAAGCTATACCACAAACAGCATTCGTAAGTGCGTTTGTAATAACTTTTTGATTAGCAGCAACTTCTAGTTCTGCACCTGCATCTATAGCTGCACCAGCTTCCATAACCATAAATACGTTATCCATTTGTACAACTTGTTGCTCGCCAGCTC
>WLWH01000976.1_pt1 | contig 20970 bp, 27 predicted proteins | sample 6712741 | NCBI WGS metagenome assembly WLWH01 (sample SAMN12718694, study PRJNA515312) | sponge metagenome | isolation source: marine sponge | host: Mycale hentscheli | place: New Zealand: South Island, Marlborough, Capsize Point | collected 2003-05-01
CCCTTTGGTTAATGGTTTTGGAGGTGGTTTCACTTCTGGAGATGGTAGCAATTTATTTGCAACTAATCACCCAACTATTGCTGGTACAGTGTCAAACACTCTATCTACAGCAGCGGACTTAAACGAAACTTCATTAGAGCAATCTCTTATTGACATTGCAGCGTTTACTGATGAAAGAGGTTTAAAAATTGCAGCGAAAGCAACAAAAATGATTGTTCCTTCTGCGCTACAATTCCAAGCTGAAAGATTGATGAAATCAGAAGGCAGAGTTCAGACTGCTGATAATGATATCAACGCAGTTAGATCAATGGGAATGGTTCCTCAAGGTTACAGAGTGAACAATTTCTTAACTGATCCAAACGCGTTCTTCCTTATCACTGATGTTCCAAACGGAATGAAACATTTCGTTAGAACACCAATCAAAACAGCTATGGAAGGTGACTTCGACACTGGAAACTTAAGATTTAAAGCTAGAGAAAGATACCAATTTGGTGTGTCTGACTTTAGAGGAATCTTCGGTTCTCCTGGAGTAAGTTAATAGATAATTTTGAGGCGGGACACAATCCCGCCTCATTTACAAAATAAGAAAGAAAAACTCATGAAAAAACTTCTCGTTAATATCTTTGCATACAATCACCATGCTAAATTTGAAATACTAGCTGAAGATAATGCAAAAGCTGTAGAACTAGCTATACTTGACAAGCTAGGAGAAAATAGTATAAAATGGGAAGATCTTGGAAACAACTATGATTCCAAGATAAATAGAATAACTTTTGAAGAGGTTATAAATGATACAAGACCTATACAAAGCAAAAAGGTCCTTGGAGTTGAAGTGGGAACAGGAGCATCTGGATAATAACAGATATACTCTTGAAATGGTCAGAATTGATGACAAAGTAAAAGAGATCATCACAAAGATCAAGCTGGAAGAAGCAGCAATTGCCCACAGACAGAACAATGTTGAAGGTTCTGCTCCTGAAGTTTCAGTAGCTACTTAAACAAAAGCTACATCGTTGGAAAAAATCCACTCCGCACTACAGGCTCTCTTGCACTCTACTTAAAACTAATGTATAAAAAATACACTATACATTAAATTGAATATCGACGCGTATAGTCGACGGCCTAGAGACGATATTCAAATAACTAGGAGGATAATAATATGGCAAATACTACGTTTTCAGGACCGGTCATTTCTAAAAATGGTTTTATAGGTACTGGACCAGGATCAACTGTTGCATTAACAGCTAATACTACATTAACTGTAAATAATCACGCAGGAAGAATCTTAATAACACAAGACGCGGATGGTATTTTTACTTTACCGTCAATCAATACAAATGCTAATGGAGCAACTGCAGGTACTACAGACTACAACAATCTAAATAATGTTGGTGCAAGTTTCTATTTTTATGTAGACACAACTGCAACTGATGTTCAAATTGTTACTGATGGAACTGATAAGTTTGTTGGTGCTGCAATGATTGCAGTAGATGATGGAGCTAAAAAAGCTTTTTTCCCAGCAGCATCTAATGATGTTTTATCAATGAATGGAACTACAACTGGTGGTATCACTGGTTCTGTTATTCAAGTAACTGCATTACAATCTGCAGAGTATTTAGTACACAATACTTTAATTCTTGGATCAGGTACAATCGTAACACCATTTAGCGATACGTAATAAATAATTAGTGTGGGGCTTCGGCCTCACATATTAATTTTAAGGAGAAAAACATGACAACATATTCATCTATAGATGGAGTAGCAACAAACGTAACTACAGAGAGTAAAACTATTCAAACAGGTAGAACCAGAGTATATGGAGTTCATGTATCTGGGCCAGCTGCCGCTGGTGTTTTAGAACTTAGTGATGATTCAACTTCAAAAGTTAAAATAAATAAAGGTGCACACATTAATGATTTTACTGTAAATTTTCCTGTACCAATTTTATTTAAAACTTCAGTAGTTTCAGGTTTTACTACAGAAGCGATCACTGCTATCACTGTGTTTCATAGTGGTGGAGCTAATTCGTAGGAGTTTAAATGGCCAACACTACTTCTGGCACTACAACGTTTGACAAAACGTTTTCGATCGATGAGATAATTGAAGAGTCTTATAATAGACTTGGTCAATTTGACATGAGCGGTTATAATTTAAAAACTGCTCGAAGATCGTTAAATATAATGTTTCAAGAATGGGGTAACAGAGGTCTTCATTTTTGGGAAGTAGCTAATACTAATATTACTTTAGTAGACGGTCAAAACGAATATAAAATTTTTAGAGCAACGTCTGATGGAAATTCTAATGGAGTAACCACTACTTTAACTGCCGCTATTACCACTACTTCTCAAACCACAGGCATCACAATTGCTTCAAAAACTCGTATGCCTGATTCGGGAACTATCAATGTAGGATCTGAAAATATTTCTTACACAGGATTTAGTGATTTAGAACTTACTGGAGTAACTCGAGGAGTTAATGGGACAACAGCTGCAACTCACTCAAGTGGAGATGCTGTTACTAATTTTGTAAACCAAGCTACAGAAATTTTAGAAATGTCTTACAGAAATTCTTCTAGTGTGGATTCACCTTTAGAAAAAATTAACAGATCTCAATTTCAAGCTCTTTCAAATAAATCAGCAACAGGACAACCATCTCAATATTTTGTTCAAAGATTTATTGATCATATTTTAATAACTTTATATTTAACACCGGGTTCATCAGAAGCAGGAAATGTAATAAATTTTTATTATGAAAAAAGAATACAAGATGCAGGTGCTTATACTAATGCAACCGATGTACCCTATAGATTTGTACCTTGCATGGTTGCAGGTTTGACTTATTACTTATCTATGAAATACGCACAACCAAGAATACAAGAAACAAAATTAATTTATGAGGATGAATTGGCTAGAGCTCTAGAAGAAGATGGTTCTTCAGCTAGTGTCTACATTTCACCTAAAACTTATTATCCGAGTATATAACTATGGGAAATTTATCAAAAGGAAAATACGCATTATTTATTTCAGACCGATCAGGTTTGGCATATCCGTACAGAGAAATGGTTAGAGAATGGAATGGTGCAAGAGTTCATACTTCTGAATATGAACCGAAGCAGCCTCAGTTAGAACCTACACCTTACAGTGCAGATCCTCAAGGATTGCCGCATCCAAGACCAGCAAGAACAGAATTTCCAACTACAGATTTTTTACCGACCAATCCTTTTACAATGACCAATGCCTCTACTCAAGTTTCTGTTAGCTTTCCTTTTAGTGGTTATCAAAATGGAGACTTTATAAGATTCTATGATGTTAAGAGTCCTGTAGGTGGGGTTGCAATTTCTACATTACAATTAGAAACTACTTTAAATGGAAATATTACAGCAACAGACAATTCAATCACTTTAACAGACTCTTCTACTTTTCCTAGTCAAGGATATATTGCGATTGAAAAAATAAATGCAACATCTGGATTATATGAAACTGAAACTATTTATTATAATGGTAACTCAACAAATGTTTTATCGAATTGTGTTCGAGGAACAGCTGCTCCTTTCAGAGGACAGACTCCCAAAAACACACCCGCAGGTGAACACTCAAGTGGAGCAAAAGTTTACGGTGCTTACGCAGTAACGATGGTTCCAACTGTAGTAACACAAGCGGGTCAACCTTCAACTGTTACAGAATTTAACAGTTTTACTTTTAACTTAATTAGTGCTGCAAATAGCACAGAAACGGGAGGCGGGTTCCAATGTTTAGCTGGACCTGTTAATGATAGAGCATGACATACGATGAATTAAAACAAAAAATTATAGACTACACAGAAGTATCAAGTAACGTATTTACAGATACTATTTTAAATGGATTTATTAATGATGCTGAACTTAGAATTTTAAGGGAAGTAGATTCTGATAATAATCGAAAATATGCAACAGCTAGTTTAGTTGTTAATACTAGGTTTATAGACACACCTGATGATTTGTTAATAGTAAGATCAGCTCAAATTGTAGATTCTGATGGTACGGCTTTTGCAGATAACAGGGATTTTCTTCAATATCGAGATACTAATTTTATGGCAGAGTTTAACCCTAAAGGAGAGACAGGGGTTCCCAAATATTACAGCTATTGGGATGAAAACACTTTGGTTTTTGCTCCAACACCTGATGCGACCTATACAATTCAAATAAATTATATCTTGAAAACTCTGGGATTATCGTCTACAAATACAACTACATACTTAAGTCAAAAATTTCCCAATGGTTTATTGTATGCTTGCCTAGTTGAGGCTTATGGTTTCTTAAAAGGACCCGTTGACATGCTCCAGTTATATGATAAAAAATATGCAGAGGCAGTCAAAGGTTTCTCAATTGAACAAATGGGAAGACGAAGACGGGATGAATACCAAAGTGGTGTTCCTCGAATAGGAAAACAATAGGAGATAAATTATGGCTATAACACAAGCAATTTGCAATTCATTTAAAAAACAGCTTTTAGAAGCAGATATGAATTTCAAACAAACTGGTGGTGATAAGTTTAAATTAGCTCTTTACATTTCTACAGCAACTCTAAATTCAGCTACAACATCTTTTACTACTTCTGGACAAGTTGGAAACAGTGGTCAATACACTTCAGGTGGTGGAGCACTTGTTAACAACGGAACTTCTATTAGTGCAGGCGTGGCGAGAGTAGACTTCGCAGACAGATCGTTTACTGGAGTGACGTTAACTGCTAGAGGAGCAATGATTTACAATACATCATCTGACACAACTAACGCATCAGTTTGTATTTTAGATTTCGGAAGTGATAAAACAGCTACATCAGGAACTTTTACAATTCAGTTTCCAGCGCCAACATCAACTGCAGCGATTCTAAGAATCTCTGGTTAATAGGAGGTAAACTCCTATGAGCACAGGTGCATGGGGCCAGGTAACCTGGGGTTACGCTAAATGGGGTGAATTAGGAGATGCAACAACTTCTCTTAATAACACTAACCTATTAGCTACAACTACTTTAGGTACGGGTACTCAAGAAGGTGAAATCAATACTGGATGGGGTAGAGCTGATGGTTGGGGAACTTTAGGTTGGGGTATTCAAGGTACTTTAGAAGCTTCTGGAATTCAAGCAACTGCAAATTTATCTTCCGTAACTATTGACAATGAAATTAATACTGGATGGGGATCGGATACTTGGGGAACTGAGTTATGGGGATCTTCTGGATTAAATGTTCCTGTTAATAATACAAATTTATCTATCACCGCTTTTGAAGGAAGTGCAGGTCTTGCATTTGATGGAGATTCTAATTTAACTCTTACGGGACTACCTTTAACTGCTACTTTAAATGATGCAGATGGTTTTGCTGCTTTTACAGCAGAGCCTACAGGTATGGCTATGACAATGACATTGTCATATGACCCTGAAACAGTAACTCCGGCATCTTTACCAATCACAATGTCTCAAGGAACAACTAACCTTGATGCCAACACAATAGTAGAAGTAACCAGTACCTCTGTGGGTTATTGGGGATACAAATCTGCGTGGGGTAATTTTTCTTGGGGTAATGGAACAACTGAAACCCTAGCAATGTCTATGTTAGAAAACTTTTCTGGTGTAGATCCAGCACCAGATGTTTCTTTAACAGGAAATGCTATGGCAGCAGCCCTAGCGGCTGGTAATACTTTTGATATTATCGGAGATGCTAATGCACCTGTAACAAATGTAGCTGATAATTTATCAATGACTCTTGCTACTGGAAATGCTACTTTAGAAGCATTAACTCAAGTAGATGTAACAGGATTTCCGCTAACAGCTACTTTAAATAGTATTACTGAAGTAACAGGTACAGCGACTGTAATTCCAACAGGATTTGGATTGACAAATAGCCTAGGAACGGCTACAAATGTATTGATTTGGAATCAAGTTAATACTGGCACAGCACCAGTCGATCCTCCAGGATGGCAAGAAGTCAATACCAATGCTGCATAATATAGTGTTTGACACTATAAAAAAATTTTAATAATATAAGTAAATCGGAGAATAAAATATGGCTAATTCAACATCAGCAAGTTTAAAACTTACAGTACAGGCTACTGGGGAAAATTCAGGAACTTGGGGACAAATTACAAACACAAACTTACTAATTTTAGAACAAGCGATTGGTGGATTTCAATCAGTTGCTATTACAACTGGAGCAACTTTAACTTTTTCAAACGGTGCTTTATCAAATGGTAAAAACCAAGTATTAAAATTAACAGGAACAATTGCAGGTGCGGTTAACGTCGTAATCCCTGATTCAATTGAAAAAACTTTTGTAGTAGAAAATGCTACTAGTGGTGCTCACGCAGTAACTTTTAAAACTTCTTCTGGAACAGGTGTAACTTGGGTAGCGGCAGATAAAGGTACTAAAATGATTTACTCTGATGGTACTAATGTTGTTGATACAGCATTCACAGATTTATCATCTGACTACTCACCACAACTTTCAGCAGACTTAGATACAAATAGTCAAAATATATTTATAGATAACAATCACTTTATTGCAGATGAAAACGGAAATGAACAAATAGTTTTTCAAACTACAGCTTCAGCTGTAAATGAAGTTTTAATAGGAAATGCTTCTACAGGTAATGCACCTGTAATTAATGCTAATGGTGGCGACACTAATATAGATATAAATATAACTCCAAAAGGAGTTGGTAGAGCAACTTTTAATGGTCAAGGTAAAATTCAAAGTGTTGCAGAAAAAGTTACAACTTCAGCGACAGCAGCAACAGGTACACTTACTTATGATGTACTTACTCAAGCAGTTTTAAATTATACTTCTAACGCTGCAGGAAACTGGACTTTAAACATTAGAGGTGACGGATCAAATTCTTTAAACTCAATTATGGACACAGGTGAATCAATCACTATTGCACACCTAGTGCCACAAGGTGGATCGGCTTATTATAATAGTGCCGTTCAAATTGATGGATCAAGTGTTACACCAGAATGGCAAGGTGGAGAAGCACCTACAGAGGGTAATGCAAGTTCAATAGATGTTTATACATATACAATTATTAAAACTGGAGATGCTGCATTTACAACGTTAGCTTCTCAAACACAGTTCGCATAGGAGTAATAAATGCCTTTAGTAGGAACATTTGGAGCAGGATCTTCAAAAGGATTTGGACAAACACGTGGTGGTGGTCTATCCCCATATGATATTGAATATTTAATTGTTGCCGGAGGAGCTGGTGGTGGTAATGGTAGAAACGCCGGTAACTCAGAAGGTGGCGGCGGTGGCGGTGCCGGAGGAATATATACTAGCACTTATTCTCAAGTTGAGCCAGGCACAGTAATAACTGCAACTGTTGGTGCCGGCGGTGGTAGCAATGCTACAGCAGATTATAATGGTGATTCAGGTAGTAACTCATCTGTAGCAGGCTCAGGTTTAACTACTTTTACATCAAATGGCGGTGGCTATGGCGGTGGATATAATTTTCCTGGTGCTGCTGGTGGATCTGGCGGTGGCGGAGGTGCTTACACTAGTTCAGGAGGTTCTGGAAACTCTCCTCCTCTTTCACCTCCTCAAGGAAACCCTGGCGCCGGTGGACAACCGGGAGGAAGAGCCGGAGGCGGCGGTGGAGCTGATAGTAGTGGTGCAGGTGGTGACAATGCAGATGGTGGAAATGGTAGAGCAAATTCAATTACAGGATCTCCGGTAACTTATGCTGGAGGCGGCGGTGGTGGAAGCCACAACAATTACGCTGTTGGAGGACCTGGCGGCGGTGGAGATGGCGCACACGGAAACCCATCTGGACCTACAGCTGCAACAGCAGGAACTGCTAATTTAGGCGGCGGTGGCGGTGGAGGATCTACACCAGATGTTAACCCTTCTCGAGCTGCTAATGGTGGATCAGGTGTTGTTATATTAAAAATGCCAACTGAAAACTATACAGGAACTACAACAGGATCACCTACAGTTTCTGTTTCAGGTAGTAATACAATTTTAAAATACACAGGGACAGGGACGTACACAGCATAATGGCACACTTTGCAAAAATTGACGAAAATGGAATTGTAATTGATGTTCAAGTTGTTGCAAATCCAGTAATAACAGATAGTAATGGAATTGAACAAGAAAGCCTTGGTGTTGATTTTTTAAATAATATATATAAAACAAATGATGTGTGGAAACAAACTTCTTACAATCATAATTTTAGAAAACAGTATGCGAGTATTGGTTCTACTTATGATGTAGTAAAAGATAAATTTATTTCGGCTCAACCTTATGCATCTTGGTCTCTAAATTCAAATGATGATTGGCAAGCTCCAATTACTTATCCAACAATTACAACTTATGATTCAACTTGGACTCAAGAAGAAATTGATGCTGAATTAGCATCTGAAAATTCTTCAATGCCAGAAGGAACAACAGCTGGAGATCCTAAAACTCGTTATTATATAATTAATTGGGATGAATCTGCTTACCAAGCTGATAATACTACAGGTTGGAAAGCTACAAAACACGATAATTCAGTTGTAAATTGGAATGGAACTGCTTGGGCATAGTTGATTTTTTTGTAAATTAATATTAAATAATAGAAAGAATTAATGAAAGATAAAATAGAATTTGTAAGTACATTAGCAGGTGTATCAGATATATTTCCTATATTACCATCTAGTAAGTATGGTCCAAAATGGATTAGTAAAGCAATAGCAGATTATAAAGCTAATATGAATAAGACTGAAAAGTTTAGACATGTAGCACAGTGTCCTGGAATATTTGCAATGTTAAAAACAGGTTATATTGTAACCTCTTGGTTTGATGTAGTTATAATAACTAATAAAAATGAAAAAGGATTTAAATGGAAAATTGCAGATGCTGATCTTGTGAAATATGCAAATATGAAACTTGTAGATACTCATGGAGATCAGATCGGAAAACATATTCCTAAAAGAAAAAATCAAATAGAAAATATAGTTAAAATTAATACACCTTATCATATTATAGCACCCAAGGGTGTTAAGTTTATGTTTATGCCTTTACCTTACCCTGATTCTTTTGATTATGAAAGTGTAACAGGTATTTTAGATCCAAGAGATTCTAGTGAATTGAATATACAATTAAATTGGTATAAAGAAGAAGGTGAACTTTTAATAAAAGCAGGTACTCCTTTGATGTATATTCTACCTATATCAGAAAAAAAATATAATGTTGTAAGTAGAGATGCAACGAAAAAAGAAATGAATTGGATTGAAAAAAGAAAATATTTTAATAGTTTTTCTTTTACACCAATACAAAATAAAATAAAAATTTTATATGAGAAGTACTTTCAATGAAAGAACACATATTTCCATATGAAAGTTTTATAGGTGGTTGGTATATACCACAAAATATCTGTGATAATATTGTAGATTATTTTAATAAAAAGAAAAAAGAAAACTTAACCAGCAAAGGATATGTACTTGATCATGGAAATTCTAAAATTGAAAAAGATATAAAAGATAGTGAGGAATTAAAAATACACCCATATAATGTTGAAGCACCTTTTAAAGAATATAGAGATTATTTACAAAAAAGTTTAGAAAAATATTTAGAAAAATATACTATGTTAAATAAAGTATCACATTTTAATATCACAGAATATTATAATATACAGTACTATAAAAAAGGAGGAGGTTTTAAAGTGTATCATTGTGAAAGAGGAGATTTACAAAATTGCAGCAGACAACTTGTTTTTATGACTTATTTAAATAATATAGAAGGAGATGGTGGTACAGAATTTTATTATCAAAAAATTATAACACCAGCTAAAAAAGGATTAACATTACTTTGGCCAACAGATTGGACTCATACCCATAGAGGTCAGGTTAGTAATACAGGAGAAAAGTATATAGTGACAGGATGGTTTAATTATACTTAAAAAATTTTATGAACACTGAGTATTTTTATTATTATTTTAAAGGAGCATTAAGTTCTAAATTTTGTGATGAAGTTATAAAACATGCATCACAAAAACAAGAAATACCAGCTATCATAGGAGATTTTGGAAGAGATAGAGATGTTAAAAAAAATCCTCTTACAAAAAAGGAAGAAAAAAAATTACATAAAAAAAGAAAATCAGACATAGTGTGGCTAGATGATCAATGGATTTATAAAGAAATTCACCCATATATTCATGAAGCAAATTTTTGTGCAGGATGGAATTTTCAATGGGACTGGTCCGAACAAATGCAGTTTACAAAATATAAATTAAATCAATATTATGATTGGCATTGTGATTCTTTTTTAAAACCTAATGAAAATGTAAATGAACCTAACTTTTTTGGTAAAATAAGAAAATTATCTGTAACTTGTCAACTAAGTGATGGTACCGAATATGAAGGAGGAGAGCTAGAGTTTCAACCTAGAAATAAAGAAGATCCAAATCTAACTGTTCAATGTAAAGAAATACTTCCTAAAGGATCGATTATTGTTTTTCCTTCTCACGTGTGGCATAGAGTAAAACCAATAACGAAAGGAGTGAGGTATTCATTGGTCATGTGGAATATTGGATATCCGTTTAAATAATGTCATTTAAAAAAAATAAATATGTAATAATAAAAAAAGCAATATCAAAAGACCTAGCTGCATTTGTTGCAAACTATTTTAGTATGCAGAAACAAGTTTATGATACTTGTAGAGCACAAAGATATATTTCACCATTTGAAAACATCATAGGTCATTATGAAGGCAGAGATGAACAGATACCAGAAACTTATAGTCAGTATTCTAATATTGCTATGGAAACATTATTACTTAAATGCCAACCTAAAATGGAAGAAGTAACAGGTCTTAAATTATATCCTGCTTATACTTATGCTAGAATATATAAAAAAGATGATGTCTTAAAAAGACACAAAGATAGATTTAGTTGTGAAATATCTACGACTATGAATCTTGGTGGTGATCCTTGGCCAATATACCTAAACCCCAACCCAAAAGCAGGTTATGTTTATGGACCATATAGAGGTGAACATAAAGTACAATACTACGAACCTACAAAAGATAAAGGAATTAAAATAGATTTAAAACCAGGAGATATGTTGGTTTATTCTGGCTGTGAGCTAGAACATTGGAGAGAAAAATTCAAAGGTAAGGAATGCGTACAAGTATTTCTTCATTATAATAATCGTAAAACGCCAGGCGCTAAAGATAATATGTTTGACAAGCGTCCTCATTTAGGTCTTCCAAGTTGGTTTAAAAGATGATTTAACCTTTATAAAAATGCAAGATTTTTATAAAAAGTTAAAAGAAAAAACTTTAGCAAATAACAAACAAAAAGACATTCAGCTTTGGGATGTTGAGGGAATACTCCATAATCAAAAATTTAAATTTGATTTAAGACCTTTAAAGAATAATGCTAAAGGTGGATCATTTAAAACTAAGGCAGATAAAATGGTATTTGATATGAAAAATGAATGGGTAATAGTAGATGTAGAAGAATTACATCAATATTTAAAAGAAAATGAATTAAAAGAAGTACATTTACAAGATTTGCTATCTCGATTAGATTGGAATATAATACTACCAAAATAATAAAAACCCTATATATTAAAGACTATGGCCTTAAAAAAAGTAGATTTTGCAGCAGGTTTTAATAAACAAAGCGTACCTTCAGCTCTTCCTGGACAATGGGTAGATGGAGATTTTGTACGTTTTAGATATACAGCACCTGAAAAAATAGGTGGATGGGAACAATTAACTGTTTCTAACCAGACACTACCTGGAGCAGCACGGGCTCAATTATCTTTTACTAGCTTAAAAGGAGAAAAATATACAGCTATAGGAACATCACAGGGTTTATTTTTATATTATGCAGAGGCTTTTTATGACATTACTCCCTTAGATACTGCTATCACTGGAGCAACTTTTGATACCAATGCATCTTCAAATTCTGTAACAGTAAACAAAACTTCACATGATTTAGCTATTGGTAGATATATTACTTTTACTAGTGTAACTGCTCCTCCAGGATCAGGTTATGTAAATGCAGATTTTGAAACAGGGGCGTTTGAAATAGTACAAGTTAATGATGCAAATAGTTTTAATATTGTAATGAGAACCAATGCTTCTGCAGATACAACTGCAACCGGCGCTGCAACTATTAATCCATATGTTGAAATAGGACCTACTACTCAAACTGTGGGTTATGGTTGGGGAACTTATTTATGGAGTGACTCAACATGGGGCACTGAACGAACTATAAGCACTGTTACATTAGACCCAGGAAATTGGAGCTTAGATAATTTTGGTGAAGTATTAGTTGCAACTATTCACAATGGTAAAACATTTACTTGGGATGCAGGAGCTACTAATCCGAGAGGTATAAGAGCTTCAACCTCAACATCAGGATTTTCTACTTCTGATAATCCAACAGCTAGTAGATTTACATTAGTTTCAGATCGAGACAGACACTTATTCCATTTTGGAACAGAAACAACAATTGGAGATTCATCAACACAAGATCCTATGTTTGTAAGATTTTCTAATCAAGAAGATTTAAATACTTATTTACCTACTGCTACAAACACTGCAGGTACTTTTAGATTAGACACAGGCAATAAAATTACTGCAGCTATTCAAGGTAAGGATTATGTATTTGTATTAACAGATAGTGCAGCGTATGTAATTCAATTCGTTGGTCCACCATTTACCTTTAGTGTTAGACAAGTTGGAACTAATTGTGGCTGTATTGCTCAACATGCAGCAAGTTATGTTAATGGTGCAGTTTATTGGATGTCTAATGAAGGTGGGTTTTTTATGTATGATGGTACGGTTAAAGCACTTCCTTGTTTAGTTGAAGATTTTGTGTTTACAGTTCAGAATGGAAATTTAGGTCTTAATTATCAGTCTGCTGCTACTGTTTATTCAGCTCCTAACTCTTTATACACAGAAGTAAATTGGTTTTATCCTAAATCAGGATCTGAACAAATTGACAGGTGTGTAACGTACAACTATCAAGAAAACGTATGGACTACTTCATCCCTTGCTCGTAGCACTTATCAAGATCAAGGTGTTTTTGAAAAACCTTATGCAACTGAATATAATACTACAAGCACTCCAGTTTTTTCACTGATTAGTGGTATTACCAATTTATATGGAGCATCCATATATTATGCTCATGAAATAGGAAATGATCAGGTTAATAGTTCAGGTACAACTTCAATTAATGCTTTTATAAGATCTGGAGATTTTGATATTGATGATGGTGAATTGTTTATGTCTATGAGAAGATTTATGCCTGATTATAAATTTTTAGTAGGTAACTCTAAAGTAACTTTATTTATATCCGATTATCCATCGGACACTCAAACAGGTTCTCCTTTAGGTCCCTTTACAATAACAAAAACCACTGATAAAGTAGATACTAGAGCTCGAGGAAGATTACTATCGTTGAAAATTGAAAACGATGCTGCAGGTGAAACTTGGCGTTATGGTAGTTTTAGAATGGATGCTCAACCAGACGGAAGGAGATAATATGCCACTTACTACAAAAGGTAAAAAAATAATGAAATCAATGAAAGATAGATATGGTAAGAAAAAAGGTAAGGCTGTATTTTATGCTTCAAAGAATAAAGGCAAAATAAAAGGCGTAGATAAAACTAAAAAATAATGGCTAAATTAACTAATTACATACCAGAACCGAGACAAGAATATGATGTTGAAAATCAAAGACAAATTATTGAGTCGATGACTACAATGAAACAACAACTTAATTTTTCTTTTCAAGAGGATTTAAAAAACGAGGAAGACCAGAAAAACTGGTTTTTTGGATAATGGCAAATTTTTATAAAAGCGAAACATTTGATTTAACAACAACTAATTTAACTACAGTGTTAACAATTAGTACATCAGCAATTGCTATTGTAAAATCGGTACAAACTGCAATAATAGATAATACCAATGTTGATATAGATGTAGTTTTAAAAAAATCAGGTGGTTCTGATGTTGAAATAGCACACGGCACTTTAAATAAAACAACAGACAATTTTGCAAAAGATGTTATTAACATGGAAGCAGGAGACGTATTAAAAGTACAAGCCAGTGTTGCTGACAAGGCCTCTGGACAAGTGAGTTATCTTCTGATAGATAGATCTCAAGAAAATGGATAATATAGTTAGAATAAATTGTACGACTATAACAACTTATAGAAATACAAAAACTGGTGAAACTTCTACAGAAAAATTAGAAGGACCTGATGTTGTGTCCGATGTTACAGTTCACGTTTCTCCTAAAGGATTAGATTTAATGCAGAAAGTAATGAATAAACAAAATGAAAATACGAAACCAAAGTCCTAAAGGCGGCACCGAATTACAACTTGGATTTTTAACTAAGTATGTAGATAAAAATTTATTAGATCAAGTGCAGATTTGCACTAGTGTTCCGGGTAAAATACCAATAGATCCAAAAAAGGTAAACATTCTTTGGCAAAAAAATTCTTACGATCAACCTAATATATATCCTTGGTTTAAAAATAAAGCGAATCATAATATATATGATTGGTATGTTTTTAACTCTCATTGGAATCATGAAAAATTTAGGATGATGTTTGGACTACCCGACCACAAATGTATTGTTATTAAAAATGGTATTGAGAAAATAGAAAAAGCTAATCCTTACAAAGAAGGTCAACCAATAAAAATTATACATCAAAATACTCCGTGGAGAGGATTAAGTGTATTATTAGGTGCCATGCAATTAGTTAAGAATCCATTAATTAGTTTAGATGTTTACTCTTCGTGTGAAGTGTATGGTAAAGATTTTATGGAAAAAAATGATCATAATTACAAGGCTTTGTATGAACAGGCAGAGCAGCTACCTAATGTAAATTACATTGGTTACAAACCAAACGAATACATCAGAGCTAATATAAAAAATTATAATATGTATGTATACCCAAGTATATTTGAAGAAACTTCATGCATATCTTTATTAGAATCTATGGCAGCTGGACTATATTGTATTACAACAAACTATGGAGCTCTTTTTGAAACAGGCGCTGAATTTCCTATGTATATACCTTATGATAAAGAGTATAAAAGACTGGCTGAAAAATTCGCTTACGGCATAGAAGCAGCAGCTAAAACTTTACATGAACCTGCTATTCACAATCATTTAACTACACAGTCTGGTTATACTCATTTGTATTACGGATGGCCTAAACAAGCTTCTTCGTGGACTAGATTTTTACAGGGAGCAATTAATGCAAAAAAGTAATAAGGCCTCGAGCCAGAACAATGAACCCATCTGGTTTACTAAAGACAATACGACTAAAACCATAGTTCCTAATAAAGATACCTATCAAACTATTAAAACAAATAAGGTTGAAGGAGAGGTAACCGAAATAAACCTAGGCTCCACTTCACCTTATAAAATAATGGTATGCACTCCTTGTCATAGTGATGTTAGCATGCATTATTGTCAAGCAGTTTTAAAGTTTCAACAAGAATGTTGGCAAAAGAAAATACAGGTTAGTTTTACTTTACTTAAATCTTCTTTGGTTACACAAGGTAGAAACTTATGTGTAGCTGAAATGTTGAACCATGAAGATAATTATACTCACTTATTATTTATAGACTCTGATATTGATTTTAATGGGTCTACTATATTTAAAATGTTAGAGTTAGATAAAGATGTTATTTCTTGTCCTTACCCTATGAAGATGTTAAGTTGGGATAAAGTATGGAGAAGGTATCATGAAAAAGTAGATGCTGTTAAAACAGCAGATGATTTAGCTAAATCAGGGTATACCTTTCCTGTTAAAATAGAAGACCCCGATAACATTCAAAGTGAAAAAGGAGTGATAGAGCTTTCGCATGCCCCCACTGGATGTATGTTAATTAAAAGAGAAGTATTGGAAAAAATGATTAAAGAGTATCCAGAATTAGAAATATTTCAACCCACTATTATTAATGGTAAAGAAGAGAAGAAAGCTAATATGTTTAATTTATTTGATACTTTACACGACACTAAGACTAAACGTTATTTTGGAGAAGACTTCGGATTTTGTCAAAGATGGGCCGATATAGGTGGTAAAGTATATGCTTATATAAACGACTATATTACTCACGTAGGAGAATACTCTTATTGCGGTAGATTTAGAGATGATTTATGGCAAGGAAGTAGACCTGTCAAATCTGTTGACGAGCCTACAAAAATCAAATAAAGTATCATATTTACAGGATTTCTACGCCTGCTTAACAGTATAAATATATTTAAATTATGGCGATATCTAGATCTTTAATGAACAGACAATTACGAGCAAACGGCGGAATTATGCAAGTTGCACCTAGGGAAAAGTTTGGCCTAGGTAGTAAGCTTAAAAAGTTTGTTAGAAAAATCATACCCAATGAAGTAGCAGATATAGCAGTCAAAGCTGCTCCTTTTGTTGCACCATTTAACCCAGCAGTTGCAGCAGCAATGTCAGGACTAGGTACGTTTGATCAAACAGGAAGTATTGGAGACTCATTAAAAGGTGGGGCTTTAACTTATGGACTAGGTCAAGGTGCTAGATATTTAGGTGGCGCAGGTTTTCAAGGTAATCCTTTTGCTGCTGATGGTGGCGCATTTAGAGGAGGTCTTGAAGGATTTAAGTCAGGATTTACTTCACCTTTAGGAAACCAAACAGGATTTAAATTAGGTAAACCCGTTCAAGAAGTTCAAGGTGTAGGTGTTAATTCTGAGGGAAGTTACTTACCTTTTCAAGGTGAAGAAATGAACATTCCTAGTTATTCAGAACAACTTGATATTATACAAAAGGGAAGCCCAGGATCTGCAATGGATTCATTTAAATCAATTGTAAGTTTTGATACATCTGCAGGACAAAAAACAGATGCAGCATTGGATCTTTTAAAAAGAGGAAGTAAAGCTATATTTTACGATAAGAAAGGTAATCTTGACAAAGCAGCAGTATTAGGAGCAGTAACCGCTGCAGCTTCATACGCAGAAGCTTTGGCGTTAGCTAATGATGCAGGTATTGAGCTAACTGAAGAAGAGTATAACCAAGCACAAGCAGATGAAAAAAAAGCAGAGTACGCAGGTTACTTACAAAATTTCTTTGGTGGTAAAAAAGACGGTGGCAGAATAGGATTCGAGTCTGGTGCTAATAAAATGATAAAAACACAATTACTGGAGGAGATTATGCCTAATACAGATACTACTACCGAAGACTATGTAATTATAATGACGGAAGACGGACCGAGAATGATTTTAAAATCTAATCTACCTTCTGAGTCTATGATGATGGATACTACTACCAGTGTATTTGGAGCTGCAGGTAGAGGAAGAAGAATTCCAGAAGAACTTAGAGCGGACGGCGGAAGAATAGGGTTTAAAAAAGGATCGGACCCTGTGTATGAAATGTATTTAGAAGATTTAGAAGCAGGTATAATACCTTCAGATAAAAGTTATAATGAATATTTAGATGACATAGAAGACGATCCTGATTATGATTACTCTTATGCTAAAGGTGGTAGAGTATCTAGAAAATTTGGTTCACCTGAAGAAGGTGAGTCGGAAATAGGTATTATGGCCATCGACGTTGAAGCAGGTGATGATGAAGACGAAGAAGATATGATGATGGCAGGAATTACATTTAGCAGACCTGAAAAATCATATTTGTTTAGAAGACTAGGTGGATCCGGTGGATCAGATAGATCTTACACTATGCCTAACCTATATAGAATATTAAATAACCCTAATAAATATCCAGAAGATGCAGCAATACTAAAAGAAATTGCTATCATGGGTCTTGGTAAAGGACAAAAGGACGGCGGAAGAATAGGATTTAGTGAAGGTATGGATGAAGCAAGACAACTCTTACTTAATAAAAAATATTTAGAATTATTAAAAGAATATTCTGAAGCAGGCTTAACCGATGCGGATTCTAGAGCAGTGAAAGAAGCTAACGAATTTGTTAGAGATTTTAAAATGGCAGACGGCGGAAGAATAGGTTACAAAAAAGGTGCTAACAGAGTATCAGAACTATTAATCTTAAGAGATGGTATATTAGCAAAAGATGCTAATGCAGATGTATCTGACATTGAAGCAGAGATATTTCAACTAACAGGTAAAACATTTAAATCAGTTGGTGGTATAAGTGATATACCAACAGGCAAGATAAGAAAAAATAATGCTGGTGTAGTTGAGAGAGATTACAGAGATGAAGGTGGTTTTGTACCCGTCGGTATTAAAGAGAGAGCCGATGATGTACCAGCTATGTTATCTAAAAATGAATTTGTAATGACTGCTGATGCAGTTAGAGGTATAGGTAATGGTAGCGTTGAAGAAGGATCTAAGAAATTATACAACACAATGAAAAAAGCAGAACAAGTAGGTAAAGCATAATGGCAGATACAACTACATATACTAGACTAGCTCCCTATATAGAAGGTGCTCAAGAAAATTATATTGATTTATTAACACAACAAGTTGGTAGAGCTCCAGGCTCTCAAATTACAGACGCCGACGGCAATGTTATCGGTACTGTACCTACCTTAGCTCAACTTGGACCACAGGTTGCAGGTCAAAACGTTTTAACTCAAGCTGCGCAACAACAGGCAGCAACTCAAGCAGGACTAGGTCAATTAACTTTTGGAGCAGAAGGAGATGTCACAGGTGTTGGAACAGGAACTGGAGTTGCAGGCTATCAGCCCTTTTTAGATCAAGCGGCAGCTTATTCTGGCCCACAAGCTTACCAAGGTTTTATGTCCCCTTATCAACAACAAGTGATTGACACCACTCTTGCAGAGTTTGATACTCAAACTGCACAAGGTGTGCCCCAACTTGCAGCGAATGCTATTCAAGCAGGAGCTTTCGGTGGTGGTAGAGAAGGTGTGGCTCAAGCTCAATATGCATCGGACGCTGCTGCAAAAAGAGCAGCACTTCAAGCTCAATTATTAGGTCAAGGTTTCACTCAAGCGAATCAGTTAGCACAAAGTGCATTTGAACAACAAAGAAATTTAGCATCTTTACAGCCATCATTAGCAGCGAGTGGTGTACAACAATTAGGTGCAGCTGGAACAGGAAACTTGGCTTACCAACAAGCTTTACTAGATGCACAACAACAACAAGCACAACTAGCGTACAACGAACCACTAAGCAGACTTAATGCTTTTGGATCAGGGATAGCTGCTCAAGTAAGTGGAGCACCAACGACTACAACTACAACTACTTTAGGTGGCCCAGGAACCGTTGGACCTTTATCACAAGCGTTATCTGCTGGATTAAGTGCTTATGGTCTAGGTAGTATTTTTGGAGGAAATTAATGTATTTTAAAAGACCATCATTTAGAAGAGGCGGATCAACTGGTATAGGACAGCTTACACCTAGAACACAAGCTAGAGGCGGTGGAAACATTGGTGGCGGAATAATTGCAGGATCTGATTTAGGATCTAGAACAGGGTTTTCTGTGCTTGATATTATAAGTGGAAGCATGGCAGAAGAACTTACAGGTGGTTCTAATAAAATAAGTTCAAAAGCAGATGCTCTTAAAAAAAGTAATGTTGGTCTTAAAAAAGGAAACATAGGTTCTCGTTTATTAACTCAACTTCGTAATCTTAGTGTTCCATCAGCTAGTACAACAGGTCTTATGACACTACCTTTTGTAGGACCAGCAGCTATAGCTTATGCAAATAGACCTAGAACTTTAGCAGAAAAAAAAGTAATGCAGGATTATGGTCCTATTGATGAAACATTTTTTCAATACGACGAGTATGATGCAGATAGAAAAAAAGCTCGAGGAGTAGGAGAAGAAATTAGTTTTACTGATGCTTTATTAATGGATCCTGAAACAGGAAAATATCCAAGATTTTTTGGAAGAACAGAAGACAGAGATCCAGAAGAAAAATTATTTGGTGAAGAAGCAGGTTTTTTACCTAATGCAGGACCTAAAGAAGTTAACATGGAAGAGATTGTTGACACAGTCGTTTCGGATAAAAAAACAGATACGGATGACGACACACCTAAAGAACCTTCTTTTGAAGACACCTATGAAAAAGAAAAATCTAAACTAGAAAAATTATTAGGTGACGATGATGATAGAGGTATGGCAGCTATTGCTCTGTCTGAAGCAATTGGCACACCAGGAACTATTGCAGATAAAGCTGCAGTTTTAAACAAATCATTGTTAGGCATAATGGCTGGTAAGAAAAAAGATAAAAAAGACATTGCTAAGTTAGCGTACACTGCAACTAAAGAAATAGAGAAAGCTAAAATTGCTGCAGGCAAAGAAGGCTTTAGTGAAAAACAATTTAACAAATTAGCTAGATTACAAAGAATTGTAAATGATAAAACTGGAAGTTATAGTGATGCAGAGAAAACAGCAGCTCAAGCTGAGATAAATGTTACCAAAGAAATAATTAATACTATCGGCGGTAAAAAAGGAACAGAAGGTTTGACTACTGCAGATTTAAAAGTTTTAGGAAACATTGATGCATTAGTAAAAGAAATTAAAAGACATGAAGGAAAAAATGATGACAAGTACAAAGCAGCGTTAGCAAAATTTGCAAGAGCTAAAGCAGCATTACAAGGAATGTCTCAGTTTAATAGTGCTATTGCTATAGCAGAAGCAGAAATAGGGGGAACTTTATTTAAAAAAGACGGTGGTAGAATTAAAAAACAATTAGGTGGTGGTACAGAAACAACTGCTATGGAAGTATCTGAAACAGTAGGTCAAGGCGAAACACCAACGGCTGAAGTACAACAATTATCTTTCAGTGAATTAAGAAACAGATTACCAAAAGAAATCACTGATGATGTAATTAGATTATTGGCCAACAGTAATGAAGCTTTACAAGACTTTGCTTATATTAGAACTCAAGGCGATGTATCAAAGTTTAATACAAAATACGGGGTGACTTTAGTATTACCGGCACAAACAGCATAGGAGGTTAAATGGCTGAACAAGACGACAGTATATTTGGCGGTCTTTTCTCTGAACCTGCAGAAAA
>WLWH01000978.1_pt1 | contig 20950 bp, 31 predicted proteins | sample 6712741 | NCBI WGS metagenome assembly WLWH01 (sample SAMN12718694, study PRJNA515312) | sponge metagenome | isolation source: marine sponge | host: Mycale hentscheli | place: New Zealand: South Island, Marlborough, Capsize Point | collected 2003-05-01
TGAACATATAGTTCAACATCGTACCCATATATTTTAACATCATGTTCTTTATTCCAATTAGAACTTTTTGATTTAAGAAAATCTACAACTAAATCCTCATCTACAGGAATATCATTATAATCCACTACAATATGTAAATCAATATCAGAGTATTTAGACCAATTATAGTTAGCCAAGGAACCCGTCATTGTAACATCTTCAATATCCACTCCAGGTAAATCTAAAGATTCGAAATAATCGTCAGCAATTTTTAATAGTGTTTTTTTAACATCAGGTTTCATGTTTTGTTCTTTATCCCATATTTTAGGGTTGAGCTCATCCTGCATTTTAAAACCAGATAAATCTATCTTCCTGGTAGCGTCTTCAATTTCTTTTTCGTTTATGTCCATATTCATAAATATTGTGATATTTATTAAATGATAATGAAAAAACTAATTAAGAAAATATTAAAGGAAGACAATGATTTTGGTTGGGCTGACGATATCCAACCGATTTCTAAAAATGATATAGTTAATGAATTAAGTGAATTGCGGGACTGGGGTTATTATATTCATGACCAAGAAAAACACCCAAATGGACTTGTGGACTTTATTTATAGTTTAGGTTTAGATGTTAATAAATTAGATGACATGGTTGATGTATTATATAATTTTGGTGAATCTGTTTATGGCTCAGGTAGGGACGATGGAATACAAGTTGGTTGGGAAGAAGGTGAGACTCAAGGTTATACAGAAGGCTATAGAGAAGCAGAAAAAGAACTAAAAGGTGAGTTTGACGATGAAATTACTGAATCCAGAATAGAGGGTTATGATGAGGGTTATGATGAGGCTTATAATGAGTTTAAAGATAGGTTGGAGGACTATAAAGAAAAAATATATAATAAAGGTTTCGAAGAGGGTAGAGCTTATGAATCAGAAAAAGAAGTGGAAGAGTATGAAAGGGGTGAATCCGGCTTTGACCCTAAAGACTACGATGAAGAATATGAAAATTAATTAGATATTTATTATTATGAAATTACCAATATCATTCGAACAATTTAAAAAAAACCCAATAGCAGCAATAGCTTTTTTATTGGTTATAGTTGTTGGGTATCTTTATTTGGATAACAAAGCTGTACACTCGGAACAATTAAAAGAACATAAAGTTAGAATAGAAAGGTTAGAGGGTGAAGAGCAAGAACTAGAAGAAAAACTAGATAAAATAAATGAAAAGTTATTAGAATGTTTAAGTATAAATTAATCTTATTACCTACAATAATCCTATTCTCTTGTGGTGATATGGGTGAAAATAAAGAAGTTATTGAAAATGATAATACTATTGAATACAATAATGTTATTAGCCATACAGATAGTTTAATAGTTTTTGCTGATAAGAAAATAAATAAAATAAGGAAAAACAATAAAAAGCAAATGTTAGCAATGGACTCCTTACAACATACAATTGAAGTTGAACAGTACACGATAAACAATCTTAATAGAGAAGTTGAAAGAAGAATAGGTGTTGATGAGACATTGGAGTTAACTAGGTCACAGTTAGAAGAGGCACTAGCAAGATGTGAAGCTAAAGAAAAAAAAATACAATCCATTAAAGAACAACTTGATTTAAAATCTGAAAAATTTATGGATGAAATAGAGTACTATGTTAATAGAGAGGTTAAGTTAGTTACAATATATAACAATAAAATAGACTCATTAGAAAAAAAAATTACTTTACTTGAAAGGGATGTCGATATTATTGATTTAATAGAAGAAAACACTAATAAAAAATCTAAAAAAAGAAAAAATAAAAAAAATGGCAAATAAAACTATAATACTAAAAGAGACACAATTTAAACGTATAATAGAAAACCGTATGAATGAGGTTACGGCTGTTGAGTTGGCCGATGTTTTAAAAGATATTCCTTGTACTGGTGAAAGTATTAAATCTTTAATAAGTAAAAAACTTATGGGGTATGGTTTTGATGACGTTAACATCAAATTTTTAGGTTATGGTGATGATAAAAAATTACTTAGATATATAGTTCACACAGAAGGGCCAATTTTTGTTATTAACACAATGAGTAACTCAGAATCACAACCACCGTGCATGGAGGTTATGGATGTTACCGCTTACACAAAAATTTAACTACCCCTATGTTCGACTATCTGTTCTAACAACTCGGTTGTATCAACCTTTTCCAATTTCTCGAATTCATACTTACGCATTGTTTTGTTAAATACCGAACCTTGACTTTCCGAAACTTCAAATCTAACATAATCCCTATCTAACATATCTTTATATAGATATTGTGTTCCAGCTTTAAATATTATTTTTAACGTTTTTTTAGTTTTATCGTATTCCGATAATAGAATATTAGACGAATCTATTAGACATTCAACAATACCATCTTCTCTTTCTGTTCTTTTTACTACTGCCATTTTATTATTATTTTATAAATGTTCTCTTAAATCATCAACCCCTACTTGAGCAGGTTTATCGTGTTTAAAAGCTTTTATTGTTTTAAGTGGGTGAACCTCAGTTTTAATAGATGAGTCACTTAATAATGTACTCAATAAAAGATACTCACCCTTAAACTTTATTTCCGCACTATCATATTCAACAGAATAGGTGCCACCACCAAACTCATCATCATTATTATAGTTATTTTTAAAAACTATTGTTATGTTTTTTTTAAGTTCCATTTTATTTTTTTAAAAAATTAATTATAGTTGTGTAACAATTAAAGTAATTATAACAAATATTAAAAAAAAAGTAAATCCAGTTGTCTTAATACTAAATTGTTTATATATTTGTAGGAGAAATGAAACCAGTAGGTGATAAAGTTAAAACAATACTTAAAAGTTCATTTAAAGAATCTTTAAGGTTAGGTGATTTAGAAATAAATCCTGAGCATATAATATTAGCTTTATTAAATGACTATGAAAATAATGTTATTGAAATATTACTGTCGATGGATTTTGATATTGAGGATTTAAGTTCTAAATTAGAGTCTTATTTAAGATTAAAAGTAAAAAATCCGAAAATAGAAAAGAAAATATTACCTTTAAGTAAAAGTTCTAAAACCGCTATAAACATAGCTGAAATGGAATCTGATAAAATAAAAGATGATTATATCGGAGAAGAACACTTAATGTTAGCAATACTAAAAAATAGACACCTAGGTTGTACTAAAGTAATGGAAAACCAAGGGATTAATTATAAAAATTTTAAAAATACATTACTTGAAATTAAAAAAGAAATAAATATGGATACATCAGAAGAATACGAAGGAATGGAAAACCTTAAAAACAAAAAAAGAGGTGAAAAATCTTCTACACCAATACTAGACAATTTTGGTAGAGACTTGACTGATATTGCTTTAAGGGGTGGTATAGACCCAATCATTGGTAGGGATAAGGAGATTGAACGTGTTTCACAGATTCTTTCTAGAAGAAAGAAGAACAACCCTATTATGATAGGTGAACCTGGTGTAGGCAAAACAGCTATAGCTGAAGGTTTAGCACTTAAAATAACCTTAAAAAAATGTCCTAGGATTTTGTTTGGTAAGAGGATTATAGCTTTAGATATGGCCCTATTAGTTGCTGGAACAAAATATAGAGGTCAATTTGAGGAAAGGTTAAAGGGTATTATGCAAGAATTAGAAAAAACACCAAACGTAATTCTTTTTATTGATGAAATACACACTATGATTGGTGCTGGTAACGCCTCTGGTTCATTGGACGCATCAAACATACTTAAACCCGCTTTAGCTAGAGGTGAAATACAATGTATTGGGGCTACAACTATGGATGAGTTTCGTGAAAATATAGAGAAAGATGGGGCTTTAACAAGAAGGTTTCAAAAGGTAACTATAGACCCACCATCATCAGAAGATACTTTAATAATACTAAAAAATATTAAAGATAAATATGAGGACCATCATAAAGTATCGTATAGTGATGAGTCTATTCAGGCTTGTGTTAAATTAGCGGACAGATACATAACCGATAGAGAACAACCAGACAAATCAATAGATATTTTAGATGAGGTTGGAGCACGTTCACAAGTACATGTAAAACCACCCCAAAATATTTTAGAACTAGAAGGTAAAATAACCAAGATAGACCAAGATAAAATTGATGTGGTTAAAGCACAGAGATATGAAGAGGCTGCGAAACTTAGAGATGAGGAAAGAAAGTTAAAAGATGAGTTAGAATCCGAGACCATTAATTGGACTGATAACTTAAACAATTTGAGGAAAGAAATAACTGAAGAGGACGTGGCTAATGTTGTGTCTATGATAACTGGAATCCCAATCTCTAAAGTTAATAAAAATGATTTGGTTAGACTTAAGAATATGGCTAAAGACTTGATGTCTAAGGTTATAGGTCAAGACTCAGCGGTGGAACAAATATCTAAAGCGATTAGGAGAAATCGTATGGGAATTAAGGACCACGCTAAACCTATAGGGACGTTTATATTCTTAGGTCCTACAGGGGTGGGTAAAACACATTTAGCTAAAATGTTATCAGAAGAAATGTTTGGGTCATCTGATTCTATAATTAGAATGGATATGTCAGAGTACATGGAAAAACATTCGGTATCTAAATTAGTTGGAGCACCTCCAGGATATGTGGGTTACGAAGAAGGTGGTCAATTGACAGAAAAAATAAGAAGAAAACCTTATTCTGTGGTTTTATTAGACGAAATAGAAAAAGCTCACCCAGACATTTTTAATATCTTACTACAAGTATTGGATGAAGGACATTTAACTGATGGTTTAGGTCGTAAAGTTGACTTTAGAAACACACTTATAATTATGACATCTAATATTGGAGCTAGAAAATTACAAGATTTTGGTACAGGTGTTGGTTTCGGGACTAAAGCAAAAATAGATAATCTAGAGGATATTAGAAATAATGTAATTGAAGAATCGGTTAAAAAAGCTTTTTCACCAGAGTTTCTAAATAGACTAGACGACATAATCATATTCAAGTCACTAGAAAGAAAGGATATTGAAAAAATTGTTGACATACCTTTATTGGAACTTAAAAACAGAATATTGGATTTGGGTTATAAAGTTAAAATTTCAACAAAACTAAAATCTCATTTAGTTGATGTTGGGTACGATTCTAAATACGGGGCTAGACCACTAAATAGAGCTATACAAAAGTACGTAGAAGACCCAATAGCTGAAAGAATGTTAGATGGTGACTTAAAAGAGGGTGACACAATAAAGGTTGGTTACGCTAAGGGTGATGTGACTATAGATGTTGTAAATGTTTAACATACCCCCCAAGTGGGGGGTTTTATCCCTTTTTTATGATGGAGTTATTTAAATACGATAATAAAAGTTTAACTTACAAACCTCTATTTAATAGTAAAGTACGTAGGGTTTGTGGGGTATTACTTTTTATCTTAAGCGTTTCTATTTTTTTTACAACTATGGTTAACATAGATAGTAAAGGTGTTAGTGTTTTGATAGAACAACCTAACAATAAAAAATATGAAAAAGAATTATTTATAGTAGATTCTTTAAAATCTTTTTCAGAAGATAATCTAGTTGAATACCTATTAGAATTAAATATTAAATTTCCAGATATAGTTTTTTCACAAGCTAGATATGAGACTGGTAATTTTAAAAGTTTAGTTTTTAGAGAAAATAATAATCTATTTGGTATGAAGGTCGCTATATCAAGGGCAACCACAAATAAAGGTGAACAACATAACCACGCTATTTTTGATACTTGGCAAATGAGTGTTTTAGATTACGCTTTATGGCAAAATGCTTATGGTAGAAAATTTAAAACAAGAGAAAATTATATGCAATATTTAAAGGATGTTTACGCTGAAGGTACTTATGAATCAATAAATAAACTATTGTTAGAAACACAAAAAAAATATCCAGAATTAAAAGTAACTTATCCTTTTAGAAATTAACAAACAATTTTAGATAGTGTTTGACTATCTAACACATTAATTATTAATTCTTCCCTAATTGGTACTATCAGGGTAACGTTATCAGTTAGAAAATCTATCTTAAATTCACCCCTAAAAGAACCAGCGGTATCTGTATCTTTTTTAGTAAATTTATAACCAATATAGTATTCTATTTCGGTACCACAATCATTGTTTATTACTGGTATAACTAAACCAGCTTTATTATAAACCTTATATTTACAACTACTACAACCAATCTCCTTCATTGAAAAAGTGATTGTTGCATTTTCTAAATCTTTAAATATTTTTTTATAATCATTCCTACCATCATTATTAACTTTCATTTTAAGAATGGGTAATTGTGAATTTTTACGTATGAAAAAGTTTTGTGCCATAATAATAAATATACTTAACAGTTGTATGGTGTGTAATTTCCTCTTGAACAGCCATCACAATTACTATAATTCGGTATAATACTGATGGAACCACCATATTTTTCCACTATACAATACCTAGTTGTGTCCATAAAAAAGTTATTTCTTATTTCTAATATATCCAAAGATTTATCATAAAATCTTAATTGTGATAATTCCCCTAAAAACGTACCAGCAAAATATTTTTCTAATTGTAATCCACGGTCTGCTGGGTCAGGACCACCAAAGGTTTGTGACTCAGCTAACCCTTGTGTACCACCACCCCAACTAATATTGTATGGTACACCTAATTGTTTAGAACTATATTCATTAAGTGCTCTTAATTTTAAACCTATAAAATTCTCAACCCTATAAACAACTCTACCATTGACCCAAAACCTAAGAGTGCCTGCGGGTAACCCATATTTAACACTGTTTTGTGAATATGTTACCGCGATGTGATTCCAACTATCACCAGTATTAACCACTGAATCAGTAGAATAACCTTGTTCCATTGTTGTACCAGTCGCTCTAAATTCATTGTTATAACAAGAACCCGTTACTGTCATTTTACGATACCCTATTTGACCACTTGGTGTTATTCTAAAACCAAGAGCGTTTTCGGATAATTCGTCACAATAATCTACCGTTGTGCCAGTAGCCCCACTAGTAACACAAGGACTACAACACCCAGACCTACCATAATTACTAACAGAGAACCAATCTTGACCATCTATCGCTATAGGTTTTTCTGCGTCAGGTGATAAGGGAACAATACCATCACAAGTGTATAAACCTGACTCACCAGAAAATACATTTCTAAATTTATTTTCAGCTCTTGTACCTATATAGAAAAAGAATCCAGTATTTCCAGTATAATTTTTATTTAGTGTATTACCCGTTAAATCTGAACAATATGAGTTATCCCATTTAATCCATGTTTCCATAGTCCAACCACCATTACCAGCCCCACAATCAAAATTTGTTGGCATTAAATCATACTTTGTAGCATCTGGGTCAACATCTACTAATTTGTCTGTTACAACATCTTTCCCACAATTTTCAGTTGTAGCGCTAACCTCGATTGGGTTGGGTTCTTCAAAATCTAATTTAAAATAACCTTGATAAAATCCACCATTTAAACATAGTGTGTCACCAACAACACAACCTTCAGGTGTTGTTGTTCCCGTTCTAAAATTCCATGGATAATCATATATACCTTTTGTTGCTATAGTATTTCCTGATGTTACTGTATACCCAGTTACAGGATATAAAATAACTTTTGTGTCCGCTGAGGTTATATTAACAGTAATTCCAGATAACATATCGTACCTACCATTGTCAACACCAGTTAAACCAAAATCACACAATGTTATTCCCGAAGAAGGTATTATAACAGAACCGTTATCTGTCGATGGTGGGTATTCATCACATATTGTTATTCCTGAAGTTTTAATAGTTTCACCATCCCACCCAACTAACGAGGTTAAAGAATCACCGTTTATTGTGGTACCTGTTTGATTGACATCAAACCATAAAACCAAATTATCGGTTACAACATTAAATGTTCCAGCACAACCATCTTTTGTGTTTGTGGCATAATTTAATAATTGACCCTGATTATCAGAAGATAACCAAAAATCACCATTATCGATGTCTATTAAACTACCATCAAGATTGTTAAAATAATAACTATTAATTCCCATATGTTATAAATATCTAATTAACTCGTTGTTATGTTCCAATTATTTGTTATACCCGTTAAACTATCTATAGCGGCAATACCATTAAAACCACCACTTGTAGTGTCAGGTGTCGCATTGGTACCACCAATATCTAAGGTGACACCACTCCACCCACTTGGGTTTAAATTGGTGGATAGGTTGTCAAAATCAACTAAAACATGGTTAACTTCACCAGCCGTCATATTATTGTCTAATAAAGCTATTGAAGCCCCGTATGTTGAGTTTACGTCTAATGTGGCCCCCGACAATGGAAGAAAGTTCACATAACCTAAATCTGAATTACCTAAAGACATACACCATCTTTCCCTATCAGATACGTTATCATTTCTAAAACTATCTTTAGTTGTGTATGGTAATGTTATAGTAGTCAAATTAGGGCAAGTATGTGACCGTAGTTCATTCATATTTGTCATACCCGATAACATTAATGAACTTATACTTGTGTTATATACCCATATATCTGAGTTTGGTGTTCCTAGTGTTTGTGGCATGAATGTCATTATGGTACATCCAGTATTATTGTGAGCGTAGAAACTACTCCTTACCTCAATACCATGTGTGAATAAATCTAAAGTATTATCTTTTATATCACAACCAGCAATATATAGTTTTGATGTAATCACTGATGATTTATCACCGAACCAGGTTACACCTGTCATACTTTTATTATTTTGTAAAAAGATGTGTTTACCATTACCATACGTCCAACCTGATAACGGACTTAAATCTAAATGTGTTGAGAACCCACTTGGTAACTGTGGATAACTGGCAAACATTCGACTTAAACTAAAATCAAACCCACTAGTTGATTTCATGAAATTATTTGTAGCTGGGAATGTCACACCACTTAGAGAGTTATTACTTAAGTCTAATACAGATACGTTAAAACCGTTAGTAGGTACCCATGTTGTGAAATCCAAGTGACCGAATAATCGACAATTATTAATAGATAATCTATCACCATTAACCGCACTAGTCGATGTCCCCGTACCATCCCAAGCATTACCAGTAAACCCAGTTGGCCATATGATATTGGTTCTACCCATATCTACAGGTTCACCACCACTAGTAAAATAACCTGGTAAGGTTCTGGATAAATTCACAAGACCTTGTATTTCTTTAAAGTGTGACAAATCAAACGTATCAATATAAATCCCTGAGTTTGGGGTTGGTTGATTGCCCGTCATGAAAAGTCTAGTAATTGTTTTTTGTGGGTTTGTTGGGAATGTAATCCCCGTCCATCTAATAAGTGAACTAGGTGGAGAATTACTAACATCCCAACTATTAACTCTTTGTAAACCATCCCACTTACTTAAATCTAAATTACCGTTATATCTAGCTGTAGATTCAAAAGTATCACCTAAGTATTGTAAATCTCGTAATTTATTCGTTCTTAATGTGATTGTTTTAGATGTACCTGTTTGATTATCATCAACATAATCACTAAAATTATATAAGGCTCTACTACCAGCGTTCAGTACACCGTCAACAATCCAATTACCACGTCTTCCACTACCACCACCTTCCTGATGGAAAGTAATTAAAGGTCCTTGGGTAAATCCACTGTCAGCGAATGTGTTGTAACTCCAAGACTCAACGTTTGCTTCACTATTGTTACTAGAATTAAAAAAAGACATTAACTATTAATTATAATCATTACCGACATTCCAATACATTGTATTGGTACCACCGTTATACACCCATGTAATGATATCATGTGCACCACCTGTGGATGTTAGCAATACTCCACCACCACCACCATTAGTGTAAGGAGAGCCACCTGTAGGGTTTACTCCTCCTGTGTGTCCTTGTCCATCTATGCCTGGGTTGTTTGCTTGTTTTCCATAAGAACTAGCTCCCCCAGAACCCCCGGTTGGGCCAAGCTTATTACTTCCCCCACCTCCACCACCACCACCGATAGTGGTTATAGTTGTTAATGATGGGCCAGCTATGCTAGAATCAGAACCTTTTAAACCTGCGGTGTTAATAGTATTTACACTCGCAGCTCCACTTCCAACTGTTATTGTATATGTACCTGCCGCTAACGATATAATTTCTGAAGCAGGAGCATTTGTTGGGTTTCTTCTAACAGAAGTTTTTAACCCTCCTGCACCACCACCACCACCGTAGTTTTGTCCACCCGAACCACCACCTGCAACACATAAGAAAGACATTTTTCCTGCGCTAGAGTACGTTTCAGTTTGAGGCGCTTGTGCAAACACCATATATAAGTAAGTTCCTCCCGAAGCATTAAGTTCACCATCTGAACCATTTGCTTCAAAATCGCTAGCATTAAAATCAACAAACTTACTCGCACTACCTGTTTGTTCTGCTTGGTTATTATTCCACTCTAATCTGTTGTTTCTTGGATTAGATGTGTTTCTTGTGTTATCAAATATAAGCCATCCTCCAGTAGAATCCATTCTCTTTACCATTAAAAATGCAGGTTCAAAACTTGTGGAAACTGCATTACCGTCACTTCCTGTTCCCGTATAACTTCCAACTTTTGAGTATCCTGTTATTGACCTAAAGAAATAAGCCAAATAAGGGCTTCCAGTCCCATTAGTAAACGGACTTACATTCATAGTAACTGTTGTTGCATCTACTGCACTCCATCTTGCAGTGTCTGTCGTTTTAGCAGCATTATTATTTAAAACTGTATACGTACCTGAAGCATCAAAAAATAAAGGACACGTCCATTCTCTTGTACCATCTAATTGTTTATAAATAGCAAATTCTGGTGTGCCACCAAGACCATGGCCAAGCGTATCTCCAGCCGTTTCATTTCCTACAAATCTAACAAAAGAAAAACCTGCTGCTTGATTTGCATTTACTAAAGAGGTAAGACTACCATCTGTATTTATAGCGGGTCTGTCAGCTGCTTGCCAGTTCCACGAGATATATGTTTCTCCGCTTTTATTTACATTAGATGCGTTTGAAGCTCCTCTTACGACATTAAAAGCGGCATTACCCCAATTTTGTAGCCACCCTCCACCACTTTGATAATAATTAGTGGCTGTACTTCCTGAATCTTGTCTAAATTGAGGGCCAGTAGTTAAATCAAATATACTATTAGCTTCTGCAAAACTCATACTTTTTATCCAACTTAAACCACTTGTCGTTATAGTATCCAAAACAGAGTTACCGTAATCGTTACCTGTATAACTTATTCCTTTATATCCTCCAGCTGTAGTGGGTGTATAAGTAGAAGCGTCTTTTGCAAATGCCCAATACATATAACTTCCGCCATTAAGATTAAATTGAGTATTTCCTGAATAAGCTGAATCTGTAATTTGAAATCCATTACTAAGTCTATTTAATATTCCATAATCTCCGGTCTGTAAATTTTGTACATCAGTAGTGTCATTTGGAAATAAAATTTTAGTTGCTGGGTTTTGCGGGTCTCTAGTAGCATCAAAAGTTTGCCAATTACTTGAAGAATCAGTTCTTTTTATAAGAATATAATATGGTTCAAAACCTGTGTTGACTATTGGGCCTTTAAAACTTCCATTACCTGTGTATGTTCCAATCTTTGAATATCCGGCTACTGAAGCTAAACAATATGCTATAAAAGTACCCCCACTAGAATTTACATCACTATAAGTTCCTAACGAAAAAAGACTAGAAGTAGGTAATGTGCCATTAAAAGCATCAGTTCTAGCTGCAACACCATTTGCATCCTGCAACTCCATTACCTGATTAGCAGGGTCTGCTGTTTGGTTGGTAAACATTTTCCAACCTGATATACCTCCATAGTTTTTAAATATAATTACCTCTGGAGCTACTCCTAATCCGTGACCCACAGTAGCATTTGCTCCCGTTCCCGTAAACTCAACCATTGAAAATCCAGCTTTTGTGTTTGCCTGCACATTACTAGTTATACTACCTTCAGTATTACTAACTTTTGTTCCACCATTTGCTTTCCAACACCAGGCTATATACATGTCAGCTGCTGCATTTACAGCTCCATCATTACCAACAGTAAACCCGTCTGAGTCAAAACTTTGTAATCCTTGTGCAGATGTGGCTTGAGCATTAATACTATTACTCATTATATAATTAGTAGCTCCTCTACTTGAGTCATATAACTCATTACTACTACTGTTAGTTTTTTCTTTAACCCATACCCAATCTGGTTTGAAACCTACCCCTGTTATAGATTGACTTGTTCCGTTTCCTGTCCAATTTACTATAGCAAAATTCTCGCTAGGTATTGGGGGTATGTTCTCTGATTGTAAATCTCTCCATTCTCCCCCATCATAAAATTCTATTAAGTTAGTAGTCGTGTTGTATCTCCATTCTCCTGTAGAAGGGCTTGTAGGTCTTTGCGCAGTCGTACCACTAGGCAACTTCAAAGCAGTGTTTAAACTTCCTAAGTCAAATAATTCCGGTGATGTAATTTTTGTTGTTGCCATAATTTATGCTGTTAAAAACGCCATATATATATAAGAGTTTCCGTTTCCGTTTACTTGTCCTTGTCCTGCCCCACTACCGCTTAATGAAAATCCATCTGTATCAAATGTTATATTTACTCCACTTTCGCTATATTCTTGAGCAGTCGAATTAGGCGCTAAAATATTTGTGCCTCCTCTTACTGAATCTAATATTACCCAATTATCAGTTGCGTCTGTTATTTTTATCATTAAAAAATTAGGACTAAATCCTAACCCTGTTATAGATTGTCCTGTATTACCATTACCAGTGTATGTGCTAATTTTTGAATAACCATCAATACTTTTAAAACAATATGCAATAAAAGTAGATGAACCTGTTATAACAGAACCTGCGTTCATTGTAAAAACAGAACTTGTAGGATTAGTATTATCCCAGAAGTTAGCTGATGTTCCTGCTCCTGCAGTTCCATTTATTTCTATATATTTATCAGCACCTAAAGCTCTTACATAAGTTATCCACCCACCTGTGCTGCTTGTGTTTTTTATAACATATAAATCTAATTCTGCATTTAATCCGTGACCTACAGTAAATACACCACTTGATGGTGCAGTTGCAGTAACTATTGAAAATCCTGCCTCAGCGTATGGTTGAACTGTACTAGTAACGCTTCCGTCACTATTACTACTTGTCGTTCCGCCGTTTGCTTTCCAACACCATGCTACATAATTAGAACCACTATCATTAATTTCATTGTCGCTTCCTATAGTAAACCCATCTGAATCAAAAGCATTTAACCTTTGAGCGCTTCCAAAAACGTTTGCAGCATTATTGTTTGTTGTTAAAAAATTTCTAACTCCTCTTGAAGAATCATATAGGTTATGATTTTCAACAGCGGTATCTCTTTGTTTTATCCAAACCCAATCAGGTTGAAATCCCAGACCTGTTATACTATTTGATGAACCATTACCAGCATATAAAACAGTTTTAAAAGCTAAAGGAGGTGGTGGTGGAACATTGTTTATTTTTTGCCAAGCTCCGCTTTTATAATATTCCATACAAGAAGCAGAACTTTCTGAAGTTTCATTCGTATTGTTTCTAATTTGTCCAGCTACAGCAGTTGGCCTATTAACCTGTGTTCCACTAGGCATTTTTAGCCCGCTTTCTGAAGCCGCTTCATTTAAATCTACTAGTTCCCCGCTTACTTTTGTTGTTGCCATATTATTCTTTTTCTATCCAGTTTACAGTTTCTTCATCCCAAATATACGATTTTCCATCATTTGGATAATCTACAGGAGCTCCCCAATCCGAATATATAGTTGTGCCGTCTTGAAAAACTTCAGGACTTATATCTTTATCTACTATAATCCAGCTCGAATAAGGCTTATGTGAAGGTGGTTTTGAAGTAGACCACTCTTGCTCTCCTTCACACCAATAATCTTTTCCTTCAACCTTTTCTACAGGAGCTGTCCATCCAGTCTCTGTACTCCATGACCAGCTAGGATATGGAGGCTCTGAGTTATAGGGCTGTGATAAATATAAATAATCAACCCACTCAGTTGTATCTTCTTTCCACCAGTAATCACCCTCTGGTCTTTCTACAGGACATTCCCATAAACAAGACTCTTCATTTAAAGTCCAAGACTCAAATGGTTGCGGTGCATAAAACGCATCTCTTACAGGGTCGTAAGTATACCCTACTCCTGCATAATTTTTTCTAAAAGGTGTGTCTCCATTTTGGTGAACACCACCGTAAGTATTGTAAGAAGTTCTTTTGCATAGTCCGCCTTTACCATAATACCCTTCCCAGTAAACCGTGTTGTCAACTTCAACTTTTGGTATGTCGTCTAACTGAGTTAAATATTCTGTAATTTCATTTTCTATAGCAATTAATTCTTCTCCTTCTTTTCCTTGTTTGCTATCTTCAAGCACTTTAAGCTCAGCAAGCAAATAACTTTCATCTCCTTTTTCATATCTTATTTCAGAAACTCCCGTAATAACTTTAGAAACAGTATAAGTAATTATCTCTGTTTCCTCATCTATTTTTTCTATATGTGTATTTAAAAATGCGTAATGTGCCATATTAATAAAAACTTATTGTGTCTGTTCCTGCTGTGAAACTGGTTACTTTATCACTACCATCCGTAGCTGTTGAACTTGTTAGACCTGAACCTACTGATATAGTGTATGTGTTTGGATATCTAACAATAACTATTCCTGAACCTCCGTTACCACCTGCAGTAAATTGAGCTCCAACAAAAACTCCACCTGCTCCACCTCCACCACCTGTGTTACCTGTAGCGTGACTTCCCGCTCCGGTTCCTGAATTTCCATTACCTCCACCTCCAGCTCCACCACTACCAGAACCTTGGCCATTTCCATTACCACCTCCACCCCCACCGGCGTAAGTAACAGATGAACCTGTAATTGAAACCGCTAACCCTGCTCCTCCATCACCAACAGCATTACCCCCTACAGCGCCTGCTCCACCCCCACCAGCAGTTGGACATGATTGGCCACTACCTGTAGATGTCACAGCACCACCTGCAAAACCCTGATTAACTGTACCGCTTCCTCCGGTTTGCTGTACTGGCGAACCACTTCCGCTAAAAAAACTGTCTGTACTATTACCACCTGCTCCACCTCCAGAACCACCGGCACTACCTGCTAAGTTGTATCTTCCACCTCCACCTCCAGCAGTAGAAGTAATTGAACCTAAAACTGAATCGTTTCCGTTATCACCACCATCCACGTTTCCTCCAGTACCTCCTCCACCTCCTGCTCCTACTGTAACTGTATAAGATGTGCTTAACGCAATTCCTACTTTATTTTCATTAGAACTTCCTCCTCCTGACGAAGAACCAAAAGATGTACGAAGCCCTCCAGCTCCTCCAGCTCCTCCTGCACCATTAGCTCCACCACCACCACCAGCTACGACTAAAAAGTCTGCTTGGAAATCAGGAGTCGGACTTGCTGAACCTTCCGAGAATCTCTTCCAGTCTGCGTTGTCTTTGTATTCGAGTCTGCTGTCTGTGGTATTTAAACGTAGGTCTCCAGCAACTCCTGTTGGTCTTTGAGCCGTAGTTCCCTTAGCCCACACTAGACCTCCAGTGTTACCACTCATGTCAATTACGTTTGTAGTTACTTTGTTTGTTGCCATGAGATGCCTGTTATGCTGTTATTACTACTTCTATTCCATTTGCTGCGGTTGTCGGTGGCGCTGTTGCGAAAGTTAATGTCGTTCCTGCAACTGTATAGTTTGCCGTTCCTCCTGAATCTTTGGAGTTTTGATATACACCGCTAATAAATATGTTGAGATTATCTGCTCCTGTAGGAGTGGTTGATAATGTAAATGCTGTTGTTGAGTTGTTTCCAGTAAATTGGTCTTTGGTAATTGTCACCCCTGCGGCAGAAGCAATGGTGATTTCAGTTGCTGAATTTTGCGTTAATGTTATTCCTGTTCCTTCTGTAAGAGAAACTTGTGAATCAGAACCTACTGTAGCATCTAATTGAATTGGAACACTACTTCCTGTTTTACCTAAAGCTTTAAGTTCATAAGTGTCTCCATCTGCCCCATTTATTGTTATTTGACTAGCACTATCTCTATTAAGGGTTATGTTTGTTCCCCCTATAAGTGTTAAGGCGCTATTACTTGAATCACTTCCCGCTAGGTTTATATTTTGTGTTCCTACTGGAACATCTAATGTATAGGTTGTTCCTGCTAATAAAGAAGGAGGAATCTGTACGTTTGCTGTTCCTTTATATCCAACTAGATGTGATATGTCAGACAGCTGAGATGCTGTTGTGAATTGTGAAAATTTTACTGCCATTTTATTTTATTTTATTCTGTTATTAAGTCGTCACTATTTAATTCTGATACCATTTGTATAGAAAGCTCAGTTACAATATCTTCACTTCCGAACGGAGCTTGTCCCGCTTCTCTTTGTCCTATCCAATTCCCTATGGCAATAAATGTTGGCATCTTATATTGATATTATTACTGCTATTACCACAATGCAATTATATTGTCTGCGCTAGTTCCCGTTGCAAAAACTTTAACTACATTGACTGGGAAAAAAGTTCCTGTGTTAACACCTTGAAATGTTACATCATCTCCAGCCACCGTTCTTACTTTTAGGTTTCCTGCTGTACCAATATATAACACAGCTCCCTCTTGATGGCCGCCATAAATTACATAGTTCTTACCACTAGCAGCAAATATGTTTGCTGAAACAGTTAGGGTCGTATCACTCTCTACTCCTATGACCACCGCTTGAGTATTGTCAGTCGTATTTACAATTATCATGTTTACACTAACACCACTTGTTTGAAAAGTTGCATTAGAATCAATTAACTGAGTTGTGCTTCCTGTTGTTGTTGCGCCTGTTGGACCTGCAATTCCTATATTGGGAATGTCTGTATTGTCAGACTTATTAACTGCCCATGCTCTTCCGGCTTGTAATTTTTGATATGCCATTTTTTACTTTTATTTATTGTACGGAAATATTCGATTTAAACTATCTCGTCTTTCATCGCATCCGCAATCTTTATTAAACTTATCTGCTACTATATCCACAGCTCTTTTTATTCCTGTAAATTTAGTAAACTTTTCAATATCGTCTCCTAGACCTTTTGATTTCATTTTATACAAATACATTTTTCTTTTTCACAATCTTTCATCTTAAATGATATAGCATAAATCATCTTATTCCATTTACACTTAATAGAGTGAGTTAACCCACCCCACCACTTCGCTATTGCGTGTGATGTTTTAATAAGCCATGCTCCTAGTTTTTTCATAGTATCAATTATTACAACCAAAGTTATTAGCATAGTTCGCCATAGCAACCACAGATTTAGAATACTTTTTTGTATTTTTCATAACTGAAGATGCGGCTGAACAAGTAGACTTGCCGGGCATGTTTTTCTTTACCCAGTTCGCAAACTTTCCCTGATTCTTTTCTTTGATTGCAGGAAATGCTTCTTTCTTAGTTCTTCCTTTAACAGCCATTACTTCTTAACCATTCTTGTTATGTGGTCTCCGACACTACCTGTTTCCGAGTGAGCTGAACGTACCATTGAATGGTCTCCACCATAAGCGTGTCCATATAATTTTTTAGACATAGCTTTGCTTTCGTCTCTTCTTGACTTATATGATTGTGATTTTGTAGAAGCTTTGCCATCTTTCATTGAAAGAGACTCGTCTAGCTTATCGTTGTATCCTTGTGAATATTTTACTGTAGGCATAATTTATATATTTTAATTAAACAATTTTATACAAAGATACTAATATTTTCCTTGCCTATTTTTTGGTGAAGATTTTGTTGAGCCACCTGAGCCAGCCCATAGATTTTTACACGACCAGTAGCGTGCTGTTAATTTTGATTTAGCAGTAGAACATTTATGTCTAGCTCTAAAACTTTTACGAGCTGCAGCAGAATAATTATGACCATAACCGGTGGCGCCAAAGTGTATAAGTTTTTCTTTGCCGTTCTCACAACCCTTAACCATTTTCTTTTTTCCAGCCCTGTCAGATTTCATTGGCTTGTTGCAAGCCATTTTACTTTTATTAGCCATTATGCGTTTCTTACTTTAGCTGCTCTTGTGTTTGATACTACAGTCCTACCTCTTTTGCCTGCTCTTTTTTTCTTTCTAGCTGTAGCCGCTCTTTGCGATTTTGTTAAACTTCTTGCTTTTGCAAGTGGTAAACATCTGTCAGGATTTTTTTTATCCTTACTTGTGCCACATGCGCCAAGTATGGAACCGTCTAAGCCAATGCGTACCCACTTCTGGTCTCTCCATTTTTTTAGCTCACCCATTACTTTTTCATTTTACCCATAGACTTGAGCATCTTGTCAATCTTTAAAGCTTGACCTTTGTGCATAGCAGACGCTTTTTTAAGCTCTCTGGATATCTGTTGTAGTTTTTTCTTTTCCATTACTTTTACATTGTTGCTCCAGCAATCTTATCTGCATAAGTCTCACCTGGATTTTTATCTATACCAGCTTTTACACTTAACATGCCGAAGTCTGATTTCAAATTTGGTCTTTTGCCTTTGCGGGCTTTTTTATTCATTTTACTCATTTCTTACTTTTTTTTGCGTAGTTAGGGTCTTTACAATATTTACTAGCTGCCATATTTGCATAGGCAGACGGGTACGTGTCAAATGTTCTTTTTGCCCAAGCAATACCTGCTTTACAAATTTTTTTCTTACGACCTGTTCTTTTCTTGGCCATTAATATCCTGATGTCGTTTTTTTCTCCATACCATAGTTAGGATTATAGCTTATGTCACCTTTTACTAGTTTAGCAAACTCGTGAGCTTGGGCTTTACCTACTGCGTTGTAAGGAAAAACTCTTGAAATAATTTTACTTTTTTTCATTTTTACTTTTTTTATAGATTAACATATTAGGATAATCTTTTGTGTTACCCTTAGAACATTTGTAATTGTATTGATTATTACTTAAAGAACTCTTGTTCATTTTTTATCTTTTACTTATCCTGACGGCAAATTATTTTTTTTATCTTTCTTTTTTTTAACTGCTTTTCTAAATCCAGCCATAGTAATATAATCGAATGAACTTTCTTTAGCTGCTCTTCCTATATCTTTTACTGTTTCACGCAATTGTTCTCTTCCTTGATTAAGCTTTTCTATAGCTCTGTTTTTAAAGCTTAAGGAATCTTTCACTTTTTTTAATGGGTCTCCTTTTTGTGCTTGTGCCATAATAGTATTATTTTCACAAAGATAAGAAATCTAATCTAATGAAATTAAAAGTAAATGATTGCCTAAAATACTGGAGAGTAATTCGCTATTTTATTAAAAGTAAATACGGATTAAATACTGCTGACCTTGACATGCTTCTCTTCCTATACAGCGAAGATATATTCTCTAAAGAAAAGTTTGATGAGTTTGACAACTTACTATCCTGGAATGAAGATAGGTTTAACCGACTGCTTCGTGATGGATGGATAGAAGTGTTTAGAAAAGAACCTAAAAAATTCAAAACTCTATATGACCTCTCGTATAAATCACAAAGAGTTATCAGTTCTATTTATAAAAAATTATCAGGGGAAGAAATACCCGCTGATAAAAATAACCGCATGTTTGCAAAGAATGTAAAATACTCAGATAAAGTTTATCGAAACATGATAATAGAGATGAACAAACTTAGACGACAACAACAACGTCTTTCTCCTGAATAATTGTAAACACATCATCGTTTATAATCATAGAGTATCCAGCTCGTTTATCATAGAAGATTAAGTCTCCTTCTTTTAAAACACCTACCTCAGTACCGCTTTTTATTATAACTCCTTTTTTGTATCTTAGTTGATTGGCGTCTTCCGAACTAAGCAGTAGACCGGAAGCTGTTTTAATTTCTTCCTCAATTGTTTTTATAATTATATTTTTTCCTATTGGTTTCATGTTTTTATTTTAAGATGCTACTGTTAAAAAAAGTATTAACAGAAAAAAAAGTATTAGGTAATCTAGTATGTCTTCTAAAAAGTTTTTCATTTATTGCTTTTATAGTCTAACACAAATCCAATCGCAACTAAAAGATTCATACCGATTGAGGATGCTATCTCCACCAGGTCATGAAACGAATGAATTGAAAGATGTATGTGTCCCACAATCCAAAATGGTATGGCTAGGTTCTGACTTATCCAGATTAAAGTAAACTTAATTAGCCTCATAACTTCTTGCCATAGTAACGATTGCATTGGTAGATAATATTGTCACAGCTACACTCACCGCATTTTGAAGCGCCTGCTTGGTAACTTTCAGTGGGTCTATGATTCCCATCTCAATTAAATCCCCTTCCTTGCCGCTCTTCACGTCAAGCCCTATACTTTTCTGGTTATATACTCTATCGTTTTCTATCCCTGCGTTCTCCTGTATCTGACGTAACGGTTCTAATAACGCCCCCCCTAAAATCGCCTTAGCGATTTTTTTTGAAGAATTTTTATCGCCTTTTAGTATTAGTCCTTCTTGGTACAAAGCCAGTCCTGCTCCAGGGAGTATTCCTTCTTCGAGAGCCGAGCGCACTGCGCATACGGCATCGTCAACTCTATCGTAAAGTTCTTTCTGTTCAAGGTCCGTGTTACCACCTACATATATAACACCAACACCACCTGTTAATGACGCTATTCGAGAGAGGATAAACTCTTTGTCTACTTTCTTCACTGTTATGGAATGAGCATCCCAGAGTTGGGCAACCCTCTCATCGATTAGCTCCACGTTCACATGGGTATCGTCTTTAAGTATTATACTTGAGTCTTTACTTATGATTATTTTCTTTGCACGACCCAGGTCTTCAAACTTCATTATGCTCATATCATCTCCGGTTTTTTCTGAAAAATAAGTAGCCCCTACTGACAGAGCTATGTCTTGCATCAGTTCATGTTGCTTATAGCCAAAGGAGGGTGGTATGATGGCACAAAGCTTCAAGCTGTTCTTCATCACATTCGCCGCTAGGGTGT